>Ga0256834_1000137_pt1 | contig 48742 bp, 45 predicted proteins | sample 4281140metaG_FD_190536 | JGI IMG/M metagenome (GOLD analysis project Ga0256834, IMG submission 190536) | Hydrothermal vent microbial communities from East Pacific Rise, Pacific Ocean - 4281-140 | ecosystem: Environmental > Aquatic > Marine > Hydrothermal vents | place: Pacific Ocean: East...
AGTTCCACTAAAACTAAAAGAACAATCAAAACTTCAAGAGCAAAATATATCAAATGAACTTTATAAAAAATACTCCAGTTTAAGAGCTAAACTTTTTGAAAATATAGTAAAAAACAACCCTCATATAAACAAACTAACTCTACTGTTAAAAACACAAACAATTTTGGATCGTTTGGTATTTGTATTTTTCGCTGAAGATCGTGGGATATTGCCACTAAATACCATCAAAGCAATCATCGATAGATACAAAGATGATATCGAAGATAGGTCGCTTTATCATTTTTACAAGATATACTTTAAAGCTATCAATGAGGGAAATGCTAAACTAAATATCCCTGAATACAATGGCGGACTATTTGCCAAAGATGAGATACTAGAAGAGTTGATAATAGACGATGAAATCATCAATGCTCGTCCACTAGAGATAAGTGGATATGACTTTAACACCGATATAGATGTCAACATACTTGGACATATCTTTGAAAACTCACTCTCAGATATCGAAGAGATGAAAGCCAACATAGAAAACCAAAGCTTTGACAAAACAAAAAGTAAACGAAAAAAAGATGGAGTGTTTTACACCCCAGAGTACATCACAAAATACATAGTTGACAATACACTAGGTAAGCTATGTCATGAAAAAAAAGTAGAGCTAAAAATTGACAATATAGAGATAAGCATCCCAAAAACTAAAAGGCTTAACCAGCGTGAAAAAGAACTTTTACTCAAACTTGAATCTTACAGAGAGTTTTTGCTAAATCTCAAAATCCTAGATCCAGCTTGTGGAAGTGGTGCATTTTTAAACCAAGCATTAAATTACCTATTGCAAGAACATGATTTTATAGATGAGGGCATAAAAACTCTCATGGGAGGAAATGTACTAGGGCTTTATGATGTCAAAAAAGGCATCCTTGAAAATAATCTTTATGGTGTAGATATAAACTCCGAAGCGGTGGAGATAGCCAAGCTTAGTTTGTGGCTGAGAACTGTGGAGCATGGGAGAAAGCTAAATATCTTAAGCGGAAAAGTTAAAGTTGGGAACTCTTTGATAGATGATAAAAGTGTAGCTGATGATGCTTTTGTTTGGGAAGAGGAGTTTAAAGAGGTTTTTGAGAATGGTGGGTTTGATGTTGTTATTGGGAATCCGCCTTATGTGAGGCATGAGTATATTACAGAGATAAAACCAGCATTAAAAAAATACCAAGTATATGCAGGAACTGCTGATTTGTTTGTTTACTTTTTTGAACTTGCCACTAAGCTTTTGAAAAATGATGGAATGAATGGGTATATATGCTCAAATAAGTTTTTCAATGCAACTTATGCTGAAAATTTGAGAGAATATATTTTAAATAATACCACTATAAAACAGATAATTGACTTTAAAGGTAAACAAGTTTTTGATGATGCTACTGTTGAGAGTACAGTAACTATTTTTCAAAAAAGTAAACCAAATAAAGATAATTATTTTCAAGTTATTAATGCTGATTTAGTAGAAGCATATGAAATGAAGCAAACTGATTTAAATTTATCTAGCTTTACATTGTTAAACCCTAAAAAGATACTTTTGATGCAAAAGATGGAGAAAGTTGGTGTGCTCCTAAAACAATGGGATATTGATATCAAATCAGGAATTAAAACGGGTTTCAATGAAGCGTATATCATAGATGGTGATAAAAAAGAAGAATTAATAAAGCAAGATGAAAAAAATGCAGAAATTATAAAACCACTTTTACGAGGACGAGATATAAAAAGATATGGATATGAATTTGCTGATAAATGGTTGATAAATATACATAATAATCCTTCTATTGATATAGCAGAATATCCAACTTTAAAAATTTACTTTGATAAATATATTGATAAATTAAAAAGCCGTAGTGATAAAGGTAAAACAATTTATAACTTAAGAAATTGTGCTTATTTAGATGATTTTCAAAAAGATAAAATTATGTGGTTAGAATTAACTGATAATCCAAAGTTTGTTTTAGATAAATCGAAATATTTGTTAGAAATGACAGTTTTTTTTATTGTTGGTAATAAACTAAATTATTTGTTAGCATTACTAAATTCAAAAGCTGTGTTTTGGTATTTTGATTTAATTTGTAATGAATCAGGAGTTGGAACAAATAGATGGAAAAAAATTTATGTTGAAAGATTACCGATATCCCCAGTTTCAGATGAAAACGAAAAAATCTTTATCGAGAAAACAGATCTTATAATGGATTTAAATCAAACTTTCCAAAACAAAAAACAAAAATTCCTCAAACGATTAGAAGGCAATTTCGATATAGCCAAGCTATCCAAAAAATTAGAAGCATTTTACAATTTAGATTTCAAAACTTTCCTAAAAGAGCTAAAAAAGAAAAAGGTTATATTAACTCTCATGCAACAAGACGAGTGGGAAGAGTATTTTGAAAGCTATCAAAAAGAGCTTTTAGAGATAAGGGCTGAGATTGATAAGACTAACAAAGAGATAGATGAGATGGTTTATGAGTTGTATGGGTTGAGTGAGGAGGAAGTGGCTGTAGTTGAGGGTAAAGTATGACATTAGATAAAATCTTTGATAATTTCACTTCTAAGATGCTAGAAATAGAATTGTTTAAAAGAGTTGTTGAGGATAGTTCAAACAAAGAGCTGTCTGAATTGATAAAAAATTCAAAAGAGATAAAAAAGCTTTCCAAGGAAGAACAGGATGAGTTTTATGAGGGTCATAATTTTATTTTTTATTCAGCATTAGATGGAAAAGTTAAGTTTTATGGTAATAAAAACTTAACAATAAAAGAGATGCAAAAATTGACTGTTAATCGGAAAAATAAACAATATCAATGGTTACTTGTAGATGCCTATGAGGCATTTGAAGATTTTATAGAAGATATTTTTGCTTATTTAGGATATAAAGACAAAAATTTATGGATGATGAGTGATTATGGAAATATATACCCGTCTGAGATAGATAATAAAGATTATACTTGGTTTTTAGAACAATCTCGCAAAAAAAAAGATAGACCAAAATCAATTTTAAACCATCTTAGAAAAAAGTTTCCAAAAATTGAACAACTTGAATCTAATAATAAACTGAATGTAAATTTAAAGTTATCACTCATTATTTGTGAAAATTTTAGACATATAATTGTTCATGAGAATGGTATTATAAAAAATGATGTTAAATTTACTCAAAAGCTACTAGAAAAAGCTGGATTATATAACAATGGTAACCCTAATAATAGTTATAAGGATTTTATAAAACAATTTTTTGGGATAAATGAATATGCAAATCATATTATGTTATTAGACAGAAGTATAAATCATAAAAGTAATGTTTTTAATATGAAAATTGATGTGTTAAGTATGTTTATTCGTTATTTAATCGCATATGCTGAAGTAATAAAATCGGAAGTACAAAAGATAGAAAATATATAAAATTACTTCAAAAAACCGTACTTTATTTTTATGTCATAATATTTGTCAATATTTAAAAAGAGGAAAAAATATGTTACAGATTGACAATATAAAAGAGTTAAAACAAAACAGACTTATACCCAAAGCAAAAAAGAGAAAAGTCTATTTATCAGATAGTTTTCAATGTTCACCTAATCTTGTAGATGGTTGGGAAACTTTTAAACAAGTAGTTGAAAAAGGTGGAGATTTAAAACCTTATCTTAGTAGAGGTGTAAAAAATTTAAAAAGTGACTATATGTTATATAGTTGGGGTATATATCATTTTCATTTGGGGCTTAAAATAGAAAAAGATGGTTTTACTGAGAGAACAAAATATGTACTTATAGCATTTATAAATGAAGATAGTTTTTATGTAATAGGAATATATAATCATCAATCAGATGCTAAAGTTTTACCTTGGGATAATACTGAAATAGTAGAAATATTGCATCGTAACTGGTCATATCTTATAAGTGATTTTCAGATTGTGGGTGTACTGAGTGCATTTTTATCGCCAGAAGCGAGAAAAAGCCTGAGAAAAATGAATGGAAATACTACCATTTCAGTAAGTAATGGAACTGTATATAGTATGGTGGGTGGTGGAATAATGCCAAATGGAGAAAATATTTTAGATGTAATGAGAATGGATTATGAAAATAGAAAGGCAACTTTATTTAAGGAGCAAACATGAATCTAGACATCTACTGCGATATAATAGGCTATATTAGCGTTAGTGGTGGAAAGTGAAAATTTTCTATTTTTTAGCCTATATCCATACTAAACCGTATTTAAAAATAAAATTTTTATTAACCTTTGCTATTGAAAACTATATTTTTTTAATACTTTTAGCATTTTTTTGTCGCTAAAAAATTTACCCACCACTAACGCTAATATAGCCGATATAATAATAGGGTCAAACAATAATTGAGTCAAACACTTATTTAAAACCCACTTTACCTTTTCAAAATTTTAGATATTGCAGGAGTTGATAAGTTTGTGAGTTAGAAAAAGCACAAGCACCATGGTGCAGATACAGCTTTGTTTACCATTGGCTATGAGGGTAAAAAGTTTGAAACATAAGTACCACCATTCCAATCCATAACAAATGTGCATAATGTTTGATTACTCATTTATCTACTTTTTACCAAAACTCTCCAAGAGTGCTTCTATCTCATCTTCGTCCACTGTATCAGCTGTATCACCGTCGATATGAACTGCTGTTGGTGCTCTGTTTTTATCTTCTACATCAGAATCAAAAAGTGAATTCATATATTTTGATAATGCCCTCATGACATTTATAACTCTTTCTATCTTTTGTCTATGAATATCTTGATACTGCATGATATCCATAATCATCATTATCTCATCACTTGCACCTTGAGATTTTTCTGTGATTTCGGTAGAAATTGTTAAAGCTTTTTGGTTCTCTTCTAGCATTGATTGAAAACTCTCAATATTTGGAAACTTTTGAGATAAGTTTTCAAATAACTCTATATTTCTAACAAGTGTATCTCTAAGTTCATTTGTAACATCTTCAATATCTCCAGAAAAACCACTTATCTCTTCTAGTTTATCAAATATTTCAGTTGCCTTCTCTTCAGAATCTCTTGTAACATTATCAAGTTGATCAACTACTTTATGCTCATCTGTTGGAGGGGGTGGAGGCCAAGAGCTATCTGCATCTGCTCTATACGAAGATTCATCAATCTTAGACTTTTCATCATCTTTTTGTACCTCCTCTTCCAAAATCTCTTCTTCCAATGCAACATCTTCATCAAGCCCACCTGCCATCAATGCATCTAGTTCCTCTTGTGTCATATCTACTTTCTCCATCTCAAGAATATTTTGTATATACTTGCATATCGACAAAAATCAAAAAAAGATAAGGGTTTTTATGATTGTAGATTTACACAACCACACCACTCTATGTAAACATGCAGAGGGTTCAATGAAAGATTATGTAGAAAAAGCTATAGAAAACCAAACAAAATATTTTGGTTTTAGTGACCACGCACCTATGGATTTTGACCAAAAATATCGTATGCAATTTTCTCAGATGCGAGAGTATGAAGCATCTGTAAGAGAAATAAAAGATATTTACAAAGATGATATTGAGATTTTACTAGCTTATGAAGTTGACTATCTCAAAGGCTATATAGATAAAAGAGTTTTAGATGCTAAAGTTGACTACTTTATAGGTTCAGTTCATTTTATCGGCAAATGGGGCTTTGATAATCCAGAATTTATAGGCAATTATAAAAACAAAGATATTGATAAAATTTGGCAAGAGTATTTTGACTCCATAGAAGAGTTGGCAAAAAGTGGGCTTTTTGATATCGTGGGGCATTTAGACCTTATCAAGATATTTAACTTTTTACCAAAAAAAGATGTAAGGATTATTGCCCAAGGGGCATTAAAGGCTATCAAAAAAGCAAATATGACAGTTGAGTTAAATATGTCAGGCTACAGAAAAGAGACAAAAGAAGCATATCCAAGCAAATCACTAATAGAGTCTATGTTTGAACTTCAAATCCCTATAACCTTTTCAAGTGATTCTCACAAACCTTCTCAAGTTGGTCTGTATTCTGATAAACTTTTAACACTTGCTAGAGAGACAGGATATAACAAGTGTGCTGTTTTCAAAGGTAGAGACCGTCAATTGATTAAATTTTAATCAGTGCCTATATTTAAGTTTTCTAAAACTTTAGATACAATATCCTTTACTTAAAAAATTTCAAGGATAAAAAATGGGAAAATTCGTTAGTAATGTAGAAGAGTTCTATAAATTTTGTGAATCAAATGAAGTAGAATTTGTAGATTTTAGGTTTACAGATATCAAAGGTGCTTGGCATCATATAAGCTACAGAATGAGTGCAGTTGAAGCTGATATGCTAGAAGCTGGTTTACCATTTGATGGTTCATCAATCGAAGCGTGGCAACCTATCAACAAGTCTGATATGCTTTTGAAACCAGAAATAAAAACTGCATTTATGGATCCATTCACTGCTGATCCTACAATTATTGTTATTTGTGATGTTTATGATATTTACAAAAATGAGCTTTATGAAAAATGTCCAAGAAGTATCGCTAAAAAAACATTAGCATATATGGCTGAAACTGGTATCGGTGATGAAGTTTTCTTTGGTCCTGAAAATGAGTTTTTTATATTTGATGATGTTCAAATCTGGACAGGCGTTAATCAATCTGGATATAGAGTAGAGAGTGAAGAAGGCGAATGGAACGATAACAGACACGATAGTGATTATATAAACACTGGTCATCGTCCTAGAACAAAAGGTGGTTATTTCCCAGTAATGCCAATTGACTCTATGGTTGATTTAAGAGCTGAAATGATGCAAGTTTTAGAAGAGGTAGGACTTACCGTTATGTTAGGACACCACGAAGTTGCACAAGCTCAAGGTGAAATCGGTATAAAATTTGAGACACTTGTAGAAGCTGCTGATAATGTACAAAAGTACAAATATGTAGTAAAAATGATAGCACACCTAAATGGTAAAACTGCAACTTTTATGCCAAAACCTCTTTATGGAGACAATGGTAACGGTATGCATGTACATCAATCTATCTGGAAAGATGGTAAAAATACATTTTACAAACAAGGCGAATATGCAAACCTAAGCCAAACAGCTATCCACTATCTAGGCGGAATATTCAAGCACGCAAAAGCGGTTGCATCATTTACAAATCCATCAACAAACTCTTATAAAAGACTTATTCCTGGATTTGAAGCACCAAGCATCTTGACATATTCAAGTCAAAATAGGTCAGCAGCTTGTCGTATCCCTTATGGAGCTGGAGAGATGGCTACAAGAATTGAGACTAGATTTCCAGACTCTACTTGTTGTCCTTATCTTGCATTTTCAGTTCTACTTCTTGCTGGAATTGATGGTATCAAAAACAAAGATATACCAGTAGGTCCTATGGATATAGATCTATTTGAATTAACACTTGATGAAATTAGAGAAAAAAATATCCCACAAATGCCTCATACACTTAGAGAAGCACTAGAGGGATTAATCGCAGATAATGGTTTCTTAGGAGGTGTTATGACAGACGAATTTATCGACACTTACCAAAACTACCAATTTGAGAGACAAGTTTGGCCAGATGAGTCAAGACCAACAGCATTTGAGTTTAGTTCTACTTACTCTTGCTAATATAAACTCTACAAAGGTTTTTCCTTTGTAGAGCTCCTCATTTTCTTCTCATTTTTTTATGTTATTATTCATTTTATACATAACAAAAGGATACGCATGAAAAAATCTTCACTTCTACTTATACTACCAATATCTATTTTGGCACAAACTGTAGAATTAGAGTCTATTAAAGTCAATGCATCCACAGAAGATAACTTAGGAGTCATCATAGAAAAAGAGGGTTTTATGAAATCTGCTCCAATGCAAAAGCAGATAACTACCGAACAAGCCTTACAAATACCAGGAACAAATGGTGACCCTATAAAAGCTCTTAAATCATATGCAGGAATTGTAAGTACTAACAATGACGATAGCAGTGAACTTTATATCCACGGTTCAAAACCAAGAGAGACAGAATTTACAATCAATCATCTGCCTCTTGGATATCTTTTTCATTTAGGTGGTTTACACTCTGTTATCGCACCTGAGATGATGGGACAGATGGACGCATACCTTGGTGGTTTTGATGTTAGTTATAGTGCGATGGGAGCAGTTGTAGATATCACTCCCAAATATCCAAGCGGAAGCAATAGCGGTCGTGTGCATCTAGGCATGTATGATGCAGATTTTGCCTATGATTTTAAGGTCAATGAAAACAGTAATCTTTTTATCGGAGCAAGAAGAAGTTATTTTGATTTAATAGCTACAAAAGTTATGGATGAACTTGATAAAGATAAAGATGACGAGAGCAAAAAGACAACTTTTACACTTTTTCCACAATTTTACGATGCACAACTAATTTATGTTGCAAACATCGGCAATCATGCACTCTCTCTTGAAGCTTTTATGGCAAAAGATGAGATGAAACTAAATGATACGATGCAAAAAGATAAAGACCCAAAAGCAGTTGGTAAAATAAATACAAAAATTGACTCTAATACAATAGGTGCTAGATGGATCTATGCAGGTGAAAATGTTACTTCAAATACTCTTCTTTATCGTTTGGAAACAAATCAAAATTTAAATCTTTTTGATGCAGACTATTTTGTAAAAGTAAATAGAACCGAACTTGGACTCTATCATGAGAGTGTTTTTGAAATCCAAAACCATAAACCAATGGTTGGATTTGAAATAATGAAAGATAAAACACCTCTAAATCTTCATATTGTCAGTCCAGATTTTAATGATTTTGACCCTCTTGTTGTTGATAGAGAAGTTGTAACACTAAACAAAACTATAGATGCAAATAGCTATACCGTTTTTGCTCAAGATATTTGGAGCATAACTCCAAAGAATCATTTTCGTTATGGTTTAAGAGCATGGAAAATAAATTTTCAAAATTTTGGAACAGGGATAGATCCAAGAATCGCATATGTGAGAGATATAAATGATAACTTGACTCTCTCTTTTGCAGTTGGAAAATACTCTCAATTTCCTGAAGGTCTTTTTGTAATTGAAGGGTTTGGTAATGAAAAAATTGATACAAGTGAATTTGCAGAGCACTATACATTTAGTATGCAAAAAAAGTTTTCTGATAACTCTTCACTTATAATTGAACCTTACTTTAAAAAGTTTGAAAACTTAGCAATAAGCGATGATACTTTAAACTATAAAGCAGTAGGAGAGGGAGAGTCATACGGAATTGACATCACCTATAGAAAACAAATTCAAAACTTTGATATCATCACAGCATATACATTTGTTAAAGCTAAGAGACAACTAAATACAAACAACACTAAACAATATCGCTTTGAAGGCGATATACCTCATACTCTACAACTAAATACAAATTATATATTTGACAATGGCTGGAGAGTTTCTGGGCTTTTTAAGTATAACAGCGGAGCACCATATACTCCTATAGTTGCAACTGAGGATTACGAGTATGAGGGCAAAAATTATAAAAGACCGATATATGGAGAACCTTATAGTGCAAGGCTTAAAAGTGTAATTGATTTAGATATTCAGATAGGTAAAAAGATAAAATATGCTGATAATAAAAGTTTAGAGTTTTCAATAGAACTTATGAATATAACTTCACTTTTGAGAAAAAATGTAGCAGGGATTGAATATAATGACAATTATGAGAAAGATGGAGAATATCATCAAATGGGATTTTTACCAGCATTTCATATTAATTACAGATTTTAGGCAGAGCATTTGAACAAATTTGGTTTTTTAGGGGTTTTTGCTGTTGTTTGCTTAGCTCATGTTTTTATATTAAACTCTTATATAAAATCTCCTGTTGTGGTGAGCAAACCAGAAAAAAAGGTACATAAAATCACCCTAAGTTCTGTTATCGTAAAAAAACCAGCTCCACCACCTCCACCAAAACCTGTCATACTCCCACCAAAAAAACCTAAACCAATAGTAAAACCAAAGCCTAAATCTAAACCTAAAAAGGTTGTGAAAAAAATAACAAAAAAACCAAAAATAAAAAAACCACCAAAAATAGTTCAAAAACCTTTTCCAAAGGTTTTAAAGAGAGAGATAGTACAAACTGTAGCACCTAAAGAGGAAATTGACACAACTTCTATAAGAGATAAGTACACAACTCACATAAGGGAAGAGATACGAAAAAACCTACTCTACCCAAAAATGGCAAAACGACTTCGTTTAGAAGATAAAGTTTTAGTTAAGTTTATGGTAAGTAGAGATGGAACAGTCTCAAATATAAGAGTCATAAATAAACCAAGAAAGCTACTTAGTAACGGTGCAAAACAGACTCTAAAATTGATAAAACTAAAACCTATGCCAACTGAACTTATTGATAGGGTTTTATACATCACTATACCTATAGAATTTAAATTAAAAGGATAAAAAAATGGATATTATGAATTATATAGAACAAGGTGGAGTTATCATGTATATACTCTTAGCTTTAAATATTTTAGGCTTTACAATTATGACTTTTAAGTTTTTACAATTTCTATTTGTAAAAAGAGAAGACCTAGTATCAAAGATATTTTTTGATTTAAAGGTTGATGAAAAAGAATCAATGATAAATATTGCAAAAGATACAGTCACACAAAAAGTTTTACACTATGAAAGAGGCTTAAGCACTGTTAAAATCATAGCTTCTATCGCTCCACTTCTAGGGCTTTTGGGTACTGTCATAGGAGTTTTAATGGCATTTGAAGCTATATCAAAACAGGGACTTGATGACCCAACTATTTTTGCAGGTGGAATTTCACTAGCACTTATCACAACTGTTGGAGGCTTAATTGTAGCAATTCCTCACTATATTGGATACAACTATCTCATAAGCATGTTAGACCATTTGGAAGCAAATCTAAACAAAGAAGTAAGTTTAAAAATCTATGAAAGCAAGTCATGAAAAGACGAGAACCTTTAACTCCTGACTTAACACCTATCATAGATGTAGTCTTTTTAATTTTAATCTTTTTTATGGTTAGTTCAACTTTTAAAAAAGAGGAATTAGCACTTCTTTTAACCCTGCCTGATGTCAAAAGCGAAGCACAACAGATAAAAAAAGAAGATATCAACATAGAGCTTGGTAAAAATGAAGTGGCACTAAAAGGAAAAAAAGTTACCTTTGGAGAGCTTGATATCTCATTTGCAAATGTTACAGATAAACAAAAAGCTATAAATGTAAGAATCGATAAAGATGTTACTTATGAGAGAGTTGTTAAGTTATTAGATCTTTTAAATAAACATGGATTGAACAATTTAGCATTAGAAAATAGGAAAGATATTTCAAAATGAGTATACCATCCACAATAATTTCACACAAAGCATGTTATAATCTTAAATATTAAAATTAGATTTAAGGAGAGAAAATGTTAAAAAAACTATTTTTAGCACTTATGTTTACTGCTGTTTCGCTTGTTGCGATGAATTTCCAAACTGCATCCAAAGAACAACTTATGACTATCAAAGGAATTGGTGAAAAAAAAGCATCAGCAATCATCAAATATAGAAAATCAAATAAGATAAAATCTGCATCTGATTTAGAAAAAGTACCAGGTATAGGGAAAGAGTTAGCCAACAATGCGAAAAAAGGGATAAAAAATAAAACCCCTAAAAAAGCAGTTAAAAAAACATCTTCAACAAAAACAAAATCTACTAAAGATAAAACAACAAAAGCAAAGAAGAAAGCTACCACTTCAACAAAAAATGCTAAGAAAAAAGCAGGTGATTCTACAAAAAGAGCTGAAAAAAAGGCAAAATCTAAAACAAAAAACTAAACGGTCTCTACCGTTTAGTCGCTACTACATCCCCAAAACGAACTTTTTTACCTACTTCACTCTCAAGATTTACAAAATCTTTTTCAAAAATCATAACTACCGTTGAGCCCATTTTGAACATACCAAGTTCATCACCTTTTTTAAGTGAGATATTTGTATATTCAAAAACATTGAGTCTGCTTGCATCTTTGTTTGTTTCGATAGATGGTTCAAACGAAAGAGTCATCTTTCCTACATTTAAAGCACCAACAAGAACCATAAAGAAAATTCTTCCACTATTATCATAACACTCTAAAACAACCCGTTCATTTTTGACAAATAGTGAATCTATTTTATTTAAGTATTTAAGATTTACAGGGTACAAAAGTCCTGGCACATGTACAACTTTGGTAATTTTCATATCCATTGGTGCATGGTATCTATGATAATCTCTAGGAGAGAGATAAAAATTTATAAAACTCCCCTCTTCTACTCTTTGCATCTTATCATCTGATATATTTTCAGTCAAAAGCTCTTTAATAGAGTAGGAAAAACCTTTTATTTGAAAAGCCGTACTCTCTTTAAAATCTCCAAGTGCAGAGACCAAAGAGTCAGAAGGAGAAACAATCACAGAGAGGTCAGTTGGCATCTGTCTTTCAAATACCAACTCTCTTGTAAAAAGCTCATTAAGAGTAGTATAATGATTTAAAGGATAGAAGTTTGACAAATCTACTTTCATTGCTTTGACATAGCTCCAATTAATAACATATTGTATAAATGATGGAAACTTACAAGAGGCAAATTTTCCAAAAGCTCTAGATATAGAATTAGTCCAAACTGCTTTGATGAGTTTATTCAAAAATTAATCTCCTCTAATAGACTTAAAATCTATCGAATTTTTTCGATTTTAACATGTTTGATTTTACTTTCAAGATAGGGTAGTAAAATAGAAAAAAGGATTTATGTGAAAATAAGAATTTACTACAAAGATACAGATTCTGGTGGCATAGTTTATCACTCTAACTACTTAGACTTTTGTGAGATGACAAGGAGTGAACTATTTTTTAAAGAGGGAAAATCACCGATGATAAACGGTTGTCATTTTGCTATCAAGAAGATAGATGCAAACTTTGTTAAACCAGCCTTTTTAGGAGATATTTTAAATGTAAGTACAAAAGTCATAAAGATAAAACATACAAGCTTACTCCTTCACCACGACATCCATAGAGATGAGGAACTTATATTTTCTATGAATGTCACTCTTGTATTTTTATGCCCTGACTTAAAACCTCATCGTATAGATGAAGAGACAAAAGAGTTTTTTAGGCGGCAACTTTAATGGCTGAAATGCCTTCTAATTTTTCTACAATCATCTCATTTACACAGATATTTGACTCTATAACTACATCTTGAAGCTTAGATGAAAGAATTAATTTCAGAGGTCTATTACCTGGAAACTCTTTAACGAGTTGATAGAGTTCTTGCAATATTTTTGTATCTGAGTCAATCTCTACTTTTACAAATATTGGGGAAACAACTTCTGTGAAAACCTCTTTTTTTACATCAATTTTCTCTTTTTTTGCACCAATTAAATCAGATACTTTAAGAACTCGTTTATTGATACCTCTGTCATCTTTTGTAATTTGAACTTTAAAAGCTATTGGCTGGTTTTGATCCATCATAGCAATCTGCACCAAAGTTTTTTCAAAAACCATAAACTCAATATCTCCGTGAAAATCCATTAACTGAATTATCCCAAATTTATTTCCTTTTTTACTAATTTTTGTAGTTATATTCTCTATCTTTCCAATAAAAAGAGTTTTAGAACCATCTGCTAAAGTGTCAATTTCACTTGAGAGTGTATAATCAATCTTTCCAATCTCATCTCTAAACTCATCTAAAGGATGCCCTGATACATAAAATCCAAGTATCTCTTTTTCAAGTTCCAAGATGTTTTTGCCCTCATATTCAGGAAGACTATCTATAATAATTGAAGCTTTTGTAAGTTCTTCATCTTCCCCAAAAAGCGAACCTACCGCCATCTTCTGAGCTCTTGCAGCTTCTGCACCTGCTTCAACAATTTTTTCTATCTGATCTATCATAGCCCGTCTTGAATAACCAAAACTATCCATTGCTCCTGATTTTATCAACGCTTCAATAACTCTTTTATTAACTTTAGAAGTATCAACTCTTGAGATAAAATCACTCAAATCCTCAAATGGTTTTTCATCCCTCGCTTCAATAATACTCTCAATTGCTTTACTTCCAACACCTTTTATCGCACCAAAACCAAAAAGTATGATATCGTGTTCATCGTCATGTGAAGGGCTAAATTCAATTCTACTTTTTATTATACAAGGAGGAAGTAGCTCAATCCCAAGTCTTTTTACTTCATCTACATATTTAGCAACTTTATCTATATTTTGGGCTTCTGAAGTTAAAAGTGCTGACATAAATTCAGCAGGATAATAAGTCTTTAAGTATGATGTTTCAAAAGTTATCATAGCATAAGCTGCTGAGTGAGATTTGTTAAAACCATACCCTGCAAACTTCACAATCAAATCAAAAAGCTCTTCCGCTTTGGCTTTATTAAAACCTTTTTTAGAAGCTCCTTGGGCAAATTCACCTTTTAACCTATCCATCTCCTCTTTGATTTTTTTACCCATCGCACGCCTGACAACATCAGCCCCGCCAAGGCTAAATCCCCCAATGGTCTGCACAATTTGCATAACTTGTTCTTGATAAACGATAACACCATATGTTGGTTTTAGTATCGGTTCAAGCTCAGGAAAATCATAGACAATAGTTTGCCGCCCATGTTTTCTCTCGATAAAATCATCAAGCATCCCAGACTCCATAGGTCCAGGTCGATAAAGGGCAAGTACCGCAATAATATCTTCAAAATTTCCAGGTTTTAATCTTTCATTTAGTGATTGCATCCCATCTGATTCTATCTGAAACAGTCCAATTGTCGCACCAGTTTGGATAAGCTCATAAATACTAGGGTCATCAAAATCAATTTCATTAAAATTTATCTTTTTATCGTATCTTTTTTCAATTAACTTCAAAGCATCATCGATTACTGTTAAAGTTTTAAGTCCCAAAAAGTCAAACTTGATAAGATCAACATCTTCAAGATACTTTAAAGAGTATTGAGTTATAAAAGGCTGATCATCACCAGAAGGTTTATAGATAGGAGTTTTATACCAAAGCTCTTCATTGCTCATAACAACGCCAGCAGCATGCATCCCAGAGTTTCTGTTTAACCCCTCAAGAGCAATTGCAACATCCCAAACTCTTTTTGCTTGTGCGTTTGAATCTATAAGCTCCTTTATCTTTGGTTCTTTTTTGTAAGAGTCTGCCAAATCAATACCTAATTCATCAGGGATAAGTTTTGCCATCGCATCTGCTTGTGCATATGGCATAGCCATAACCCTTGCAACATCACGAATAACCCCTTTTGCCAAAAGTTTACCAAAGGTAATCACTTGTGCAACATTATTTCTACCATATTTATTAACTACATAATCAATAGACTCCCCTCTCCTTTTTTGACAAAAGTCAATATCGATATCAGGCATACTTACCCGTTCAGGATTTAGAAAACGCTCAAAAAGTAAATCATATTTCATAGGATCTATATCAGTAATCTCTAGCGAAAATGCCACTAAACTCCCAGCTGCAGACCCACGCCCCGGTCCAATTGGAATCCCTTTCTCTTTTGCATCTCGAATAAAATCCCAAACAATAAGCATATACCCTGGAAATTTCATACTATTGATGATATTTATCTCAAAATCAAGCCTATCTTTATACTCTTGATGTTTCTCTGTAGGAACAATTTTTAAACGCTTCTCTAAACCCTCTTTACACTTATAGATAAAATAATCTGCATCATTATCATAATCAACTCCATCAGCTTTCGCATAATCTTTAACAAATTTAAAATTTGGAGGTGTTGGATCACCTAATTTGATCTCTAAATTACACTTATCTACAATCTCTTGTGTATTTGTTAAAGCTTCTGGAATATCTGCAAAAAGTTGTTGCATCTGCTGGGGGCTTTTTACATAAAATTCATGGACACTATGGCGAAGTCTTTTAGGGTCGTCAAACTCTTTATTCATAGCGATACACATAAATGCCTCATGGGCATCTGCAGTTTTTTGCTCTAAATAGTGAGTATCATTTGTTGCGATTATCTTGATACCTGTCTCTAAAGAGAGCTTTATAACCTGCTCATCAATATAGTGTTGATCAGCAATCCCGTGACGCATCATCTCCATATAAAAATCATCCCCAAATATATCTTTATACTCTAGAGCTATCTCTTTAGCCTTTTCATATCCTCCAGCTCCATTATTTCTGTTTTTTTCGCTATTTAAATTCAGATGCCAGTTAATCTCCCCTTGAAGACAAGCAGAAGAGCAGATAAGTCCTTGGCTTCTCTCTTTTAAAAGTTTTTTATTTATTCTAGGATAGTAATAAAAACCATTTATATAGCTTTGTGAGCTTAGATACATCAGATTTTTGTAGCCTATTTCATTTTTTGCATATAGACAAAGATGAAATCTCTGCCTTGTACTCTTATCTCCTAGTTCATCTAAGTTATGGATATAAGCCTCCATTCCTATAACTGGTTTAACGCCCTCTTTTTTCATCGTAACATAAAAATCGATTGCACCAAACATATTTCCATGGTCAGTCATAGCTACGGAGTTCATCCCAAGTTCTTTGACCTTTTTAGCCAATGCTTTGATTTTGTTTGCACCATCAAGAAGTGAATATTCAGTATGTAAATGTAAATGCGTAAAGTTTGGTATGCTCATATATTTTCCCCTTATTCTGTACTTATTTTACAAAAAGCATACTTGTTATTTTATTTTTTTTTAAATTAGTCGATATGAGTAAACAATACTATAAGAGTTGGAGAAAATTACATGTTTAAAAGACTAACAGGTGCAGATATCAGAGAAAAGAATGAAACTATCGAAATATTAATCAAAGATTTTGTAATACCTATGTTTTATAAACATGAAAGAAGTTCAGCTTTTATTACAAATAGAGCATTTGATACATTTGCAGGTTCAAGCCGTCAAAAGGTTTTAAAACAGCTCATAGAACTGCATAAAACAAAACAGAGTAAATTTGAGCTCGAATTAACAAATGATATTGGTCAAAAAATTGAATCAATTACCTATATATCTGATATTGGTGAAGATGGTGAAGCAAAACTTGGGATAATTGTAGATATAGGTGAACAAAATAGTGCAAAAAAGGCAATCAACACTTTTAAAGAGCGATATGAATTAGCGACTAATGGTTCAAATGAAGGGCTTTGGGATTTTGATTTAAAAAGTGGTGAAGTTTTTTATTCAAGTAGATTCAAGGAGATTATAGGATACGCAAATAAACCAATAAGAGACAATATATCTAGCTGGTTCAATACAATCCTACCAGCTGACAAACCAATGGTCTCAAAAGCTTTAGAAGATCATATAAATGCTCTAACACCTAACTTTAAATCAGAACATAGAATCAAAATAGGCAACACGATAAAATGGGTTTCAATAAGAGGAAAAGTCTCAACAGGAAGTGATAATAAAGCATCCAGAATAACAGGTTTTTTAACTGATATTACAGAGTTTAAAGAGGCACAAATTGCCCTCAAAAATTCACAAGAACAGTTTCAACTTTTTATGGATAATATACCCGCTGGTGCATTTATCAAAGATGAACATGGCAATTTTATCTTTTCAAACAGATATCTTAATGATTTTTTTGGAGTAGATACACTAGAGGGTAAAAATGTAGCAGATATTTTAGATTCTGCTCATCAAAAAAATATTATCAACAATGATGAATTAAAGGCTTATGGAACTTTAACATCTGAAGAGACACTTGTTGATAAAAGTGGTCTAAAACGCTACTTTCAAACACATAGATTTCTCATAAACAACAATGGGAAACAACTTTTCGGAGGAATATATTCTGATATCAGTGAACAGAAAAAGACTGAAACAAAACTAAATATCATGGCTCATTATGACCTACTTACAAACCTACCAAATCGTGCCCTTTTTCAAAATAGTCTAAAAACTTCTATCTCAAAAGCGAAAAGGAATAAAAGTAGAATTGCATTGATGTTTTTAGATCTTGATAACTTTAAAACTATAAATGACACTCTAGGGCATGATTATGGAGATTTACTCCTCATTGAAGTAGCAAGAAGATTAAAATCTATTTTAAGAGCAGAAGATACGGTATGTAGGCTTGGAGGGGATGAGTTTACAATTATTTTAGATGACATTCAAGATAACTCTTACCCCTCTATCGTTGCACAAAAGATTATAGACTCACTCTCTCAGCCGATACAATTAGACGATGAAGTTGGTTATATTGGGGCTAGTGTAGGAATTGCTATCTTTCCAGATGACGCAGATAGTATTGAGTTGCTCATAAAAAATGCAGATATCGCAATGTACTCTGCAAAAAATGGTGGTAAAAATGTTTACAGATATTTTACAGAAGATATGAATGCAGACTCAATAGAGAGACTTGAACTCTCAAATGACCTTAGAAATGCAATTGCAAACAATCAACTTCAACTTCACTATCAACCTATAATAGACACAAAAAATAATACTCTTCATGCATTTGAAGCACTTGTAAGATGGGAGCATCCAAAATATGGTCTCATAACCCCCGAAAACTTTATAAAACTTGCAGAAGAAGGCGGTTTTATGGCAAAAGTTGGCAAATGGGTTTTACAGCGAGCTTGTAAGCAGATAAGATTTATGCAAGATGCAGGACTAGATGCAAAAATTGCAGTCAATATTTCAAGTAAACAATTGACTCAAAATCATCTTGAGCAAACTCTAAAAAGCATTGTCAAGGAGAGTAAAATCAATCCAAAACTACTTGAACTTGAAGTAACTGAAAGTTTCTTGATGGAAAATATAGAACAAGTCGAACAAGTGTTAACAAATCTAAAGGCTATAGGAATAAATACTGCAATTGATGATTTTGGAACAGGTTATTCTTCTTTAGGAAGGCTAAAAAAGCTCCCTATCTCAAAACTAAAAATTGATAAATCTTTTATTGATGATATCCCCAGAGATAAAGATGACATGGTTATAGCTTCGACAATTATAACTCTTGCAAGAGAATTATCTCTTGAAGTTGTTGCAGAAGGTGTTGAAACAAAAGAGCAAGCAGAATTTTTAAAAAAACATGGATGTAATCTTATGCAAGGATACCTCTTTAGTAAAGCAATTCCTGAGAATGAAATCAATAGCTATATAAAAAAGATAAGTTAAAGAATTTTATGCAAAGTTGTAGCACTTTGCATCCACTCTCTTAATTTATCATAATCATCGTTTTCAATCAAACTTTTAGCATATGAAAGCTCTTTTTCGAAACTTTCAATTGAGTACAAAAGGTTAGTTTTATTTTGTCTAAATATATCTGTCCACATATTTGGTGAACTTTTGGCAATTCTGCTCATATCTCTAAAACCTCCAGCAGCTAGTGCTAAAATACTTTTAGGTTCTTCTTGCTTAAGTACACTATTTGCCAATGCATAGCTCAAAGCATGCGGGAGATGGGATATATAAGCAGCATGTAAATCATGTTCTTTTGAATTCATATAGACTATTTGCATCTTTAGTGCTTCAAAAATTGAAATAGCTCTATTTTTATGAAAAGGGTCATTTTTATCAGTATCACATAAAACTACAATTTTCCCCCTATACAAATCAGAAAACGCAGCAGTTGGTCCAAAATTTTCAGTACCTGCCATTGGATGAGCTGCTATAAAGTTTGATTTTAAGCTTTGAGGAGTTTTTAAAACTATCTCCTCTTTTGTACTACCTAAATCAATAATCGTTGTTTTATTTGAAACATCTTCCAACTCTTTTATAGTTTTTAAAATTGCAACAACTGGAATAGCCAAAATAATCACATCACACTTTTTAATTTCAGACATCGAAACAATCTCATCTACAAGGGAGAGAGAATATGCCATTTTACAATGCTCTTCATTGTGATCAAATCCGAGCAACTGCACATCTTCCATAGACTGTTTTAATGAAAGTCCAAAAGAACCACCCATCAATCCCAAACCAACTATACCTATAAGCATTTTTTTTCTTTAAATTTTTGTACAATTCTATCTTTTTAATCATTAAAATGATAGTATATTTTTTTTACTATTGAATATAAAAGGTACACTTAATGATTTCTAGCTCTAAAAATACTCCTATTCGTAAAATTTTTCTACTCTCATCTTTGGTAAGTATTACACTACTTCATTCCCAAACTGTCTCTGATATTAAATTTGAGGGATTAAATCATATTTCCGTTGAAAATGCAAAAGAGATTATTAAAATCAGAAAAGGTGATGAAATTAATCCTGAGGCTATTGATAGAAGTATTAAAAAACTTTATGCACAGCAATATTTTAAAGATATCTGGGTAGAACAAAATAAAGGTATTTTAACATATCACTTAAAAGAAAAACCAATAATTGCTAAAGTAGAGCTAAGTGGTTTGGCAAAAGAGAAAAATGAAGAGACACTTCAAAGTGCTGGTATAAAAAAGGGAGATATTTACGACGAAACAAAAATTAAAACCGTCAAAAAAAATATAGAAAACAATCTGCAATCAAAAGGCTATTTTGATTCGGTAGTTGAAATAGAAAATAAAGAACTAAATGAAGGAAGTTTACAAACAAAAATCGTTGTTAATAAAGGCGAAAATATCTTTATTGAAAAAATCAATTTTTACGGACTAAAAAATTTCAAATATAGCGATTTTAAGCATCTCCTAGCTAATAAAAAAAGACAAGCTGTCGGCTGGTTTTTTGGGCGAGATGATGGAATACTAAAAGCGGACCAACTAAAAGCAGATGCAATGAGAATCAAAGACTTTTATCTAAAAAACGGTTATCTAGATGCAGTTGTAGAGGAGCCTGTTTTAAAAACAAACTTTGATAACTATACTGCAACTCTCTCCTACAAAATAACAGAAGGTTCACAATACAAAGTAGGCTCTGTAACGGTAGATATTGATGAAAAAATTGCAAACCCCAAAGAACTAAAAGAAGAATTTAAACTAAAGACTGGTCAAGTTTTTAATGTAGAAAATTTACGAAAAGATATGAGAAAGATAAGAGATGCAACATCAAACAAAGGTTATGCATTTTCAACTATCATTCCTGATGTTAAACAAAACAAAACAAATCATACAGCAGATATAAAATATATCGTTAAAACAAATGAAAAAGTATTTGTTAATAATGTTGTAATTTCTGGAAATTCTAGAACAATTGATAGAGTAATAAGACGAGAACTTTACCTGAGTGAAGGAGATGCATTTAATCAGAAAGATTTGATAGACTCCACCAACGCACTAAAAAGAACTGGTTACTTTAATGATGTACAAATAATACCTAAGCAAATAGCCAAGGATAAAATGGATCTTCTTGTAAATATTGATGAAGCAAGTACTGGAAGTATAATGGGTGGTATCTCATATGGAAGTTATGACAAGTTTGGTGTCAATGCAGGAATAAGCGATAGAAACTTTTTAGGAAGTGGTATAGAGGTAGGACTTGATATAGATACTTCTGAAAAAACAACAAGAGGAAGTCTACATTTTTATAATCCACGAGTTTTTGACTCTCTTTATAGTTTAGGTGGAAATATATTTAAAAAAGATTTTGACTATTATGATTATGATGAAAAGTCCTTAGGTGGGAGTTTGAAACTAGGACGAAAAATTGGACGAAATCTTCAAGCCTCTCTTACTTACCTTTATGAAGATGTAGAACTTACAAATGTATCTGAAAGCTTACAAGATGGCATATACTATAGAGAAGGGAGAACCGTTAAAAGTTCATTTTTACCTTCAATCACTTATGATAACACTGATGACTATTATCTACCAAGATCTGGTATAAATATAACAGCAGGGATAGAATATGCAGGGATAGGTGGAGATGCTAAATTTTTGAGAAAATCACTCTCATTTAAATATTACTATGGACTTGATGATTTAATAGATTATGATTTGATTTTTAGGCTAAAAGGAAGAGTAAGTACAGTTAATGACAATGGATACCTCCCACTTAATGAAAAACTATATCTTGGTGGAATGGGTACAGTAAGAGGTTTTAGACAGGGAACTCTATCACCAAAAAATGAAGAAGGAAAACTTGTTGGAGCAGAAAAAATGGCTGCTGGTTCAATTGAAGTTTCTCTTCCGCTCATTGAATCTGTACAGATGAGAATTTTAACCTTTTATGATTATGGTATGACAGGTGACAATAAATTTAGCGAAATTCACAGACAATCAGTGGGAGCAGGTATAGAGTGGGCCAAATCACCACTTGGTGTTCCTTTGCAACTTTTTTACTCTTATGCACTTGATGATAAAGAAGATGATAGAACTTCTAAAATTGAGTTTAATTTAGGGAGAAGGTTTTAAATAGTTTGAAGATGTGGCTTTAGCCACACCTATTCTATTTAAAATTAACCTCTAACACAACGAACATTGAGACTATTACTCTTTTTACTTTCACTATCAATTCCATCGATAAAATAAACAAACCATGCATTATTTACATTTTTTCGGCTTGTAGTAGATGACCAATAGTGTACAGAACTACCATTAACAAAGCCATCTTTAATAGCAGGGTCTCTTTTACTTCTATCTGCAATACTATAAAGTTCATTAGAATTTGGCAATCTCCAATCTTCATACCCTGCAAAAATTAGACCATCACAATAATCAATTGCTTCAGTCCATACTCTTTTTTCTGTTGTACTAGCATTATCATCCTGCCACATAAGCTTAGTAGCTGAATCATTTACGACTTCTAATGCACTATCTCGAATAAAATCTGCTTGAACACAACTATGTAGCAAAAATGTTGCTAATAAGATATTTTTCATCATCTATTTTTCCTTTTTTATTATTTTACACAACGAATATTATAGTTGTCAGTTTTAAGATTATACCCACCGCTACTGCTGCCATTAGAAAAATCAAGAGTCCAAGCTGTCCTATCTCGACCATCGCTATATATAGTAGATGACCAATATTCTTCTGAAACAATTTTCTCAAATGCTTCATTTGGTGCATTATTAATGTCAATTGATGGTTCATTTTTTCCTTTATTTACCAAAGAAGCTAACTCTTCAATGCTAGGAACTCTCCAATCATTAAAACCACCCAAAGTAAGCTTTTGGCAATACTCATTAGCTTGGTCAAAATTCATCATTTGAGTTTTTGTCTCTTCATTATCCTGCCACAACAATCCAGTTACATTATCTGTAACAATTTCATTTATTTCATCTCTACTATAGCTTCTTGAGGTTCCTTTTTGTAAATCTCCATCATCATTATTATGATAAGACTCAGTCTGTCCTGTTTTTAATAGAGATTTAAATGCAACGACATCTGCATTAACAGTGACTTTTACTTCATCAGTAGTCACTGCACCATCATCATCCATAACACTCAATATCAAGATATGTTCACCAATACCAAAATCAGTTTTAGGGAAAGTAATTGTAGCGCCATTGTATGTCCATACAGCACTTGCTATTGTCCCATCACTATCGCTATATATTGGTGTTGGAGAAAAACTCTCTCCTTGATTAATACTAACATCTACTCCTGCATCCACTGTTGGTGCTATATTTTGTGGTGTTTGAGTATCTGTATTATTATCACTGCCACACCCACTTAATAATAAAAGTATTGCTAATGCGGGTAAAATTGTAATAGATCGTTTATCCATTGTTATTCCTTTAAAAGTCAATTTAGAATACTATTATACACTCAATTTGACTTAAAATAAACTTATAAAAGTTAACAATTATTGACCAAAAAGCAATGAAGTTTAGATTATTGTTCATACATGAATAAATAACTAAATATATTTCAGATAAAAAGTAAAATTATTTTTTTAATAAAATTACAGTTTGTTACTTTTTAGTCATATTTTACTGTAAATGGGAAAGGTTTTTTTAATTTCTTAATACCTTCTTGGCATAAAAATGATATTTTTTCACTTTTTATAAAGAGAGAGTTATCTTTAAATTCGACTTCTATCTTTTGTAATTTTTTATTTTTATTTATACACGCTGTCAAAGAGAGTATAAAACTAAGCCACTGCATCACTTCAGCAGAAGGTAGAAGTTTTTTAAATCTTTTTATCTCTTTTTCATCTATATCTTTTTTAAATGTATATTTCAAAATAAGTGATATCAAAATCTTTTGTTTATGGGAAAATGCGAAGTTTAGATTTTCAACTAAAAAACCAAAACTCATATCACTATTTGAGTAAATATTTAATCTTCTAAATATAAGCAAAAGTTTTGAAGCCATTAAAAGCTCTTCTTTATAAACTCTTTTCTTGTCAAAAAGATGATAAACACTCTCATAGATTGCCAATGCATCTCTTTGAATTTGTGGTATATTTTTATTATAAATTGCAAATCTATCTATAAGATTTTTGATACTGATATTAAAATTATGAGGAAATTTATGATTAGAGTTTCTTAAAATGTCACTCAGATATACACCTTCTCTTACTCCTGCTTTACTTGTAATAACAGATTTTGCTCCAAGTTCTTCACATATCATAAAAAAGATTGAACTTCCTTCTCTAATCGTGTCATATCTACTTCTATCAAGCGAAGTATCTTTTAATTTTAAAACTTCACTTTTTGCAATTTTTTCTATAAAATCTTTATGCTTATTATACTTATATTTAAAAGCGTGTAAAGAGTCAATAGGATAATTAGTATCTTTTAAAATTGAAGATGATAATGCCCTAATTGTCCCACCAATGCCTACTATTTTTGAATTAAAAAATGATTTTGGGATGCAAGAGAGTTGTTTTGTTATATAATCTTCTACTTTTGAAAAATTTTCTTTTTTATCAAAAAATAACTCTTTTATACGAACAGTACCTAAGTTTATCGATATAGTATCAACAACTTTACCATTTTTGATAGAAGCTAACTCTGTTGAACCTCCACCTATATCTATAGTTGTTGCATTTTCTATTTTTGGCAATAGATTTAGTGCTGCAACCCCTCCTAAATATGCCTCTTTTTTCCCATCAATCACTCTAATATTTAATCCTAGCCCTTTACTAACTCTTGTTAAAAATAGTTTTTTGTTTGGAGCATCTCTAAGTGCTGAAGTTGCGACTATCAATATCTTTCTACATGATAAGCTTTTTGTAACTGATAAAAAATCCTCCAATGTATCATAAGCTCTTTGCATAGCTTTTTCACTAAGATTCCCGTTATTTGCATAAGCACCCTCACCTATTCGCACTTTACTTCTAATTTTTTCTATTAAATGAAATGCATAACGAGAACTTTTTTCATAAATTACAAGTGAAATTGAGTTTGAACCTATATCGATTATTGCTGTTCTTTTTGCCATCTGCTACTTCTTGCTATTTTCAAATTTCTTCAATAATGACTCTTTTGTATCAATATAATTTTCATCTAAAATTATAGAATCTACTGGACAAACCAAAACACAAATTGAAGCCTCTTCATATCCAACACACTCACAGCAAATTTCTGGATTTATGATATAAATTGGATCTGCCACACTGATTGCACCTGTAGGACAATCAGATGCACAGGCGTCACAAGAGATACACTCATTGATAATCTTAAAAGACAAATTAACTTCTCTTAAAACTACTAAATATTGACATCCCTTTTTTATCATCATCAGCAGGGCAATAATTTCTAGAATTTAAAACAACCGTTGCGATTGCACCTTTTTTATCTCTTCTATTTTTCAAGCTAAGCTCTGCTCCGATAGCATCCGCTGCACCCTTTGCCAAAAATAATCCAAGCCCTGCTCCACCCTTTTCACCCACTCTTTTAAATGGAGCAAATAAATCCATAGACTCATCAACGCCAGGTCCTTCATCAATAACTTCAATTCTAAAATTATCACCATCAAGCCTACTTTTTATATGTACCGTTCCATTTTCTGGAGTAAATTTTACAGCATTTTGGACAAAGTTTTGCAAAATATGGGTAAGCAATGTCGCTTGAGAGATAATACAATACTGTTCAGGTTCAAAATCTACAGAAATATTTTTAGCAACACTTTTAGCAATTAAATTAAAATCTTTTGATTTATCTTTCAAAAACTGAACTAAATCTATCTCAACTGGCTTTTCAAATTGTGAACCTTCTTGTCTTCCAACTTCTAAAATAGAGCTTATCATGTTGTTCATCTCATTTATAGTTTTATTGTTAAGCTTCAGTGTCTCTTGATACTTTATAGGTTCACGATCTCGTATAAGAGTTACTTCATTTTTAGCTTTCATAACCGCTAGTGGAGTTTTTAATTCATGTGCAGTTCCGATAAAAAGTTCTTTTTGGTACTTTACAAAGTTTTGAATTCTATCTATCAATTTATTTATACTTTCACCTAGTGGGATAAACTCACTTGGAAGTGTTTTAGTCTCAATTGGCTCTAAAAAGTTTTCATTCATCCTTGCTAATCTTCTTGTAATAGATTTGACTGGATACAAAAGCGTTTCTGAAAGAAACATCGCATATGCAAGAATTAAAAAAAGTGTCATAAAATTGACTAAAACTATACTATTTAAAATCTTATTTAAAAGTTCATATGTACTAGTAACATCTCTTTGGATTTTTAGATAACTTGATCTCTTTTTATCATAAATTGCAAAAACAGTAAGATATTTTTTATCACCATTTTCATACTGTTCATATGAAATATCATCTTTTTTATCAACCCTAATAACTACACTTGTTTTATCTTGTCCAAACTGCTTTTGTTCATCAAAAACATCTATATTATCTCTTTTTGAGAATGGTACTTTCTCTTTAGAGTTTTTAATATACTCAAAAGCCTCAGTTTTTAAACTGTGCATAGCATCATCTAGTATCGAAAGTTTGATATAATTATAAAGGATGATCGAAAAGATCACAATCAGGGTCGTGGATGCGACCACTAATTGGATGAGAAATTTTCTCTTTATACTTTTTTCGGATAGCAAAACCTATAGCCCCTTCGTCGAACTGTCTCTATTGTTGAGATATTTAAAGGTTTATCCATCTTTTGTCTTATTTGATTTATTGCAACTTCAATTACATTTGGTGTAACTAACTCAGGCTCTTCCCAGATTGCATCTAGAAGTTGCTCTTTTGAGACGATTTGGTCACTATGACGAGCTAAGTGAGTAAGAACTTCAAATGGCTTACCTTTAAGCTCAATATCTTGTCCTTTATAAGTTATTTTCTCTTCATCAGGATCTAGTACTAAATCATCAATAGTTATAACATTTGTTCCACCAAACCTAAGTCTCGCTTCTAATCTTGCAACCAAAATATCAAAATCAAAAGGCTTTTTTATATAATCATCAGCTCCAGATTTAAGTGCTTTAATCTCACTCTCTTTATCATCTTTCGCAGACAACACGATACAAGCAGTTCTAGGGGTTTTTTGTTTAATTGCAGTTACTAATTCTACACCATCCCCATCAGGGAGCATCCAATCAGTTAGGACTAAATCATAATTTCTAATCCCTATATAGTACTCTGCGTCTTTAAAGTTTTCAGAACTATCGGCTTGATAACCATATTCCTGTAACCCCTCAACTAAAGTCCTATTTAATGTTACTTCATCTTCAACAATGAGTATTCTCATTTATTTTTCCTTTTATATATAAATTTGAACAAAGTATAGCACAAATTTATTCAAAGTTTAAAGTTTTTTTAAAAAGAGTTTAAAATTTCCTGAAAAGTTCAACTCCAACTATACAATTTTTAAGAATATCGGGTTTTGAGAGCTTAAGTTTAACACTTTTAACCTCTCTATACATTTTGTGTATCGCATCTACAATTTCATCTAATGCATCTTCAATCAGCATATATTTTTGCTTTACTAATGACTCCTCTATCAAAGATGCAACTTCTGCATAGTTTATAAACTCATCATCTTGTTTTTCATACTCTAAAAAACAATTTGCGACTATTAGCTGAGATGCTTCTCTCTCTTTTTCTAATATCCCTATGATTGCTCTAACTTTTAGGTTTTCTATGTAAATGGTATACATACTAAACTATTTTGCCCTCTTTCCCCGCAAAAAGTCTATAAATATTTTCAGAATGTTTATAAAAAATAACCAAACCAATTATCACTATCGGAGTGTGAACTAAATCTGGATATATAAAAAATGATGATGCCACTGCCCCCAACACTCCAAAAAGTGAAGATAATGATACAATTTTTAATACTTTTGCACTAAGCAACCATATAGCTACACCAACAAGTGCTGAAAAAGGAACCATAAATAGTAGGACTCCTAATCCAGTTGCCACACCTTTACCGCCATCTCCAAGTAAAAATATACTAAAACAATGCCCCATAACAGCAAATACTGCAATCGCCCACATAGTAGCTTCACTAACTCCTAACATATATCCTATCAAAAGAGCAAAAATACCTTTAAAAGTATCAAGTCCTAAAGTAATAGATGAAAGTTTTTTGGCAAGAGTTGGATTCTTCTCTTTTAAAACTCTTAGTACATTTGTAGCACCTATATTTCCACTTCCCTCTTTTCTTATATCTACTTTACCGATATATTTTGCCAAAAGTAGACCAAAAGGGATACTTCCTATCAAATAAGCCAATATATATAGTTGAACATTTATGTTAAATAAAAACTCCAAATTTATCTCCTTATAATGTGTAAGTATAACTATATTTTTGTTATATGTAAGTATAATTTGGGATAATAACAAAAATCATATCGAAGTAAGAGGAATTAAAATTGACAAACCAAGAGTATAAGAAAGAGATTATAAGACTCAAAGAGAAGCTAAATGCAACAATAGTTGCCCATTTTTACCAAAAAGATGAAGTTTTTGAAATGGCAGATTTTTCAGGTGATAGCCTACAACTTGCACAGATGGCAGTTCAAGATGAAAATCCATTTTTAATTTTTTGCGGTGTTGGCTTTATGGGACAGAGTGTAAAGATATTGTCACCAAAAAAAAGAGTTCTTATGCCAAAAATTGCCTGTTGTGCGATGGCTAGGATGATTGATGGAGAACATTATGATACAAGCGTTAAAATATTAGAAAAAAATGGTATCAAAAAAGAGGATATTTTACCTATCACATATATAAACTCTTCAGCAGAGGTAAAAGCAAAAGTTGGACAAATGGGCGGTATGGTTTGCACAAGCTCAAATGCAAAAAAGATTATCGAAAAAGGATTAAAAAGTGGTAAAAAAATCCTCTTTGTTCCAGATCGTTGTCTTGGGGAAAATATCGCAATTATGATGGGATTAAAATCTTGTGTAATTGGAGATGGAACTGACCCAAAAGAGGCTGATATTATCTGTTATAACGGCTTTTGTTCAGTACATCAACTCTTTGATGTTGATGATATCAAATTCTACAGAAACAAATACCCAGATATAAAGATAGTTTCGCATCCTGAATGTAAACCTGAAGTTTGTAAAGCTTCTGACTTTGTAGGCTCAACCAGCCAACTTATAAAATATATAAAAGAGTTACCAATTGAGCAAAAAGTAGCAGTTGGCACAGAGTTTAACCTTGTAAACAGACTAAGAGAAAAGAACACTTTCGTACTCTCATCAACAAAGCCAGAGTGTCCTACTATGAACGAAACAACACTAGAAGATTTGTATAATGTACTAAAATCGATAGAAGATGACAAAATCATATATGAAGTAGAAGTTGATGCTGAAGTTGCTAAGTGGGCGAAGATTGCACTTGATAGGATGTTTGAAATATGAGAGTCAAAGAGACCGTAAGAGAAGCAATTTTAGAGGATATTGGACGAGGAGACCTCTTTTCACTTGTGAGTGATAGAAGAATGGTAGAGGGAAAAATTATCGCAAAAGAAGAGGGCATATTTTCTGGAAAACTATATGTGCAAGAGTTAGGCGAACTAGAACATCTTGAAATTGAGTTTTTAAAATATGATGGAAATCACCTAGAAAAAGGCGATATCATAGCATATGTAAGAGGCACAGCAAACAGAGTTCTTATGTATGAGAGAATAATTTTAAATATAATGCAACATTGCAGTGGAATTTCAACAAACACTGCATCCTTTGTAGAGCTTGTAAAAGATTATGATGTAAAACTACTAGACACAAGAAAGACAAGACCCGGTCTAAGAATAATGGAAAAATATGCAGTAAGATGCGGTGGTGGAACTAACCATAGACTCGGACTTGATGATTGTCTAATGCTAAAAGATACACATTTAGCAGCCATTGATGATTTACATAAGTTTATAGAAATAGCACGAAAAAAAATTCCCTATACATCAAAAATAGAGATAGAGTGTGAAAGTGTCGAAGCCACTTATGAAGCTATGTCAGCAGGGGCAAATCTAATCATGTGTGACAATATGAAGTGTGAAGATATAAAAAAGGTTGTTAATTATAAAAATAAAAACTACCCTCATGTGCTTGTGGAAGCTAGTGGGAATGTAGATAAAACGAATATTGTTAGATTTGCCCAAACAGGGGTAGATGCAATCAGTAGCGGTAGTTTAATTCATAAAGCAGTATGGTTGGATTTTTCGATGAGAATTGAGCATAAATAGCTATAACGGTTTTTTCTCCTTATATAAACCACAATCCTTTCCACTGCTGTTTTTCACCTCTTGTGATGGAATTATCTTTGATTTAAAACCAAATGCTTTGCATCCGTGAGGATGCATAGCTTCCCAAGTTACATAATAATATTTACATCGTTTACAATTTATCTTCTTCATTGTATGATATTATATCATAAACTTTGGAGAAAAAATGAACGGAAAGTATAAAGCACTTTGGTTAAATGAAGAAGATAACTTAGTTGTACTAGATCAAAGAGTTCTACCATTTGTCGAAAAAACTATCACTATTACAAATACAGATGAATGTGTGGAAGCTATCAAAAACATGACTGTTAGAGGAGCTGGAGTTATAGGAAACACTGCTGCTTTTGGAGTTTTTTTGGCTTCATGTGAATGTGATGGAGATTTAAAACTACTTGAAGAGAAAGCAAAACTTATCCGCTCTTCAAGACCAACTGCAGTAAATCTTATGTGGGCAGTTGATAGGATGATGGAAGTTGCAAGAGTAATTAAAAAAGACAAGATGCAAGAGAGATTAAAACAAGAAGCTATAAAAATATGTGATGAAGATTGCAAAGCAACTGAAAAAATTGCAAATTTTGGTGCTGATATATTTGAAGAAATTATGAAAAAAAATGGTAAAAAAGAGATAAATGTCTTAACTCACTGCAATGCAGGATGGCTTGCAATTGTCGATAGTGGTACTGCCTTAGCACCTATTTATGAGCTACAAAAAAGAGGTATAAAAGTTCATGTATGGGTTGATGAGACTAGACCTAGAAATCAAGGTGCAAATCTTACTGCCTGGGAATTAGAAAAGAGCGGAATTGACCATACTGTAATAGCTGATAACACAGGCGGGCATCTTATGCAACACGGCTTAGTAGATGTATGCATAACAGGAGCGGATCGTGTGAGTCTTGGTGGGGATGTAGCAAACAAGATAGGAACTTACCTAAAAGCGTTGGCAGCATATGACAATAATATACCTTTTTATGTCGCCCTTCCCTCTTCGACATTTGATTTTAAAATCATCGATGGAGTCAAAGAGATAAACATTGAGATAAGAGGAGAAGATGAAGTAAAAACAATAAGAGGAGTTGATGAAAAAGGTCAATATAAAGGACTTCAAATCATACCCAATAACTCAAAAGCTTTAAACTATGGCTTTGATGTTACACCTTCTCGTCTTATCACTGGGCTTATCACTGAACGAGGAATTTGTAAAGCAGATATAAAAAATATTCAAAATATGTATGGAGATATTTTATGATTGATGGTGTTATAAAATATAATCTTGATTTTATAAAATCTCATCCTGTAGAAAAATCTTTGTGGGAAAATATAGAGATGACAAGAGAGAGACTTTTTGCACTTGGACTCATAGGTGAAAAAGATGGCATAGGATATGGAAATATAAGCGAAAGGTTGGATAAAGATAGCTTTATCATCACAGGAACACAAACAGGAAATTTAAACTCTTTAGATGCAAAACACTACTCTCTCATTGAAGCATACAATAATGAAAAATTTTACCTCAAATCAAGCGGAGCAATAAAACCAAGCAGTGAAGCCTTAACTCATGGAACGATTTACCATTTAAGTCCAGAGATTGGTGCAGTTATCCACATACACTCTAAATCTCTGTGGGATTTTATGCTAAAAAAAGAGTATAAAAGAACGAAAAATGTACCTTATGGCTCATCTCAAATGATAAAAGAGGTAAAAAAAATTTATCAAGATATAAATCCTCTTAAAAATCCCAAATTTGTTATGAGCGGACATGAAGAGGGAATTATAACTTTTGGAAAAACTTTAAAAGAGGCAGAATTTACACTCTATCATGTCATTTCAGATATACTTGTCTCAACCTCCAATATCTCCAATTCATCCTCCTTTACAGGTGGTGAAAAATAGTACCCTTGGTATTGATCGACACCTAATTCTAAACAAGTCTCAAATACCTCTTGCGAATGTACAAATTCTGCGATAGTTGTAATACCTAATGCTTTTGTTAATCCAACTATGGATTTTACAAATTCATATGATTTTTTTGATTTATCAATCTCTTTTATCATCGATCCATCAAGCTTAAGATAATCAGGCTCTATTTCCAATATTTGCATATAGTTTGAAAACCCTGCACCAAAATCATCAATCGCTATCCTCACCCCAAGTTCTCTAAAATCTTTGATAAAATTTTTGACAACTACATAATCTTCCAGACATTCGCTTTCAATAATTTCCAATATTAACTGCTTACCAACTTGATATTTTTCAATCTGATCTTTTAACATTTTTATAGTTGCACTATTATTAATATCTTCAAATGATAGATTGATAGAAAAATCTTTTCTATTTTCTTTCATTATTTTAAAACTTTTCTCTACCATTATATTTGTAAGTTTAGAGTACTGTCTACTTTTTATTGCTGTATCTAAAAAGAAAAATGGCGATATCAATTTTTCTTTAGAATCTTCTATCTGTACTAAACGCATTAAAGCTTCATATTTTATAATCTGCTTATCTCTATTTACAATAGGTTGAAAAACTGAAATAATTTTATCATCGTTTACAGCTTTTTTAATTTCATCTTTCCAAAAAAGACTCTCTTTAGAAGCTTCTCCTCTATCAATCAATTTTTTATAAACAGCATAAGACCTTTTACCTTTTTTTGCATATTTTAAAGCCATCATCGCTTTTTCTATTGCATAATCTTGCTCAAATGAAATTCCTATAGTAACATCAACAAATATTGGCTCATTTGCTTCGTCTAAATAAAATTTAAAATTATCAATTTTTAAAATTAGCTCTTTAATATCTTTTTCAAAATTATTTATATCATAATTCTTATTTTTCATTCGCAACATAAATTTATCATTATGAAAATGGTAAACACTATACAAATTATCATCTAAACTTGATTCTAAGGCATCTGCAAATGACTCTATAACCTTATTCCCACCACTTAAACCATAAAAATCATTAAAATCCTGAAGATTATCTATATCTAAAATAAGCACTGCAGTAAAGTTTTCATTTTCTATATCCTCCAAAAGTGCATTTTTGTTTTTCAAACCTGTTAAACTATCATGATAAAACATAAACTCAACCGCATCAGTTCTCTCTTGAATTTGTATCTCTAAACCCTCTTTATAGGATCTATTTTCTTTAATTAACTCAATTCTTTCTACAGTTTTTAAAAGCTGATTAATCAACTGTTTCATTTCAAGAGGCTTCAACAAATAACCATCAATATTTTGCTTGATTGCATCCATAAAATATCTAGATTCACTATGAGCAGAAATAATAAGTATCGGGATATCATTGTCAATTTTACGGATATTCTTAATCATTTCGATACCATTCATTATAGGCATATTGATATCGGTAATCACTAAATCATATTTACTTTGTCCAAACTTTTCTAAACCATCTACACCATTAACTCCAACAGTTATATGCTGAAAAAATCTCTCTAAAATTTCCTTTGTACTCTCTCTTACATATTCATTATCCTCAACATACAAAACTCTAAGATCTTTACTATTTTTCATTAAACTAATTATTAAATTTTTATCTACTATTTTATCCACTATAAACTCCCAAAGTTACCTCTATAAATCCTATTATCGGTAAATAGCAAAAAAACTTGAACTTTATTTAAAATCAAATTTAGAGTCTCTAATATTACAAATTGACATATTTTTTAAATAAAGTTGTTTTTAATGGTATACTTTCTAAAATTAGCTAGGAAATATTTATGAAAACACCAACTTTATTTAATTTATTTCAAGGGATAAAAGAGCATAAAAATATGAATATGAAAGTATCACAAAGTAATTGTATAACAACTATCGAATTATTTGCTGGTGTCGGTGGGTTTCGCATCGGACTAAAAAATGCAAAGCATAGTAATAAAAACTTTCATATAGTGTGGAGTAACCAATGGGAACCTTCAACAAAAATTCAACATGCGTCTCAAATATATGAAAAACAATTTGGATACACAAATCACTCAAATGAAGATATATCAAAAGTAAAAACCAGTGATATTCCTGACCATCAGATGCTCGTAGGTGGTTTTCCATGCCAAGATTATTCAGTAGCTAGCACTTTAAAAAATTCCCATGGGATTAATGGGAAAAAAGGTGTTCTTTGGTGGGAAATATATAGAATTTTAGAAGAAAAGAAAGATAAAGCACCAAAATATTTATTGCTTGAAAATGTTGATAGATTACTAAAATCTCCAGCGAGTCAAAGAGGTAGAGATTTTGCAATTATTTTATCATCTCTTAATGCACTTGGATATGCAGTTGAGTGGAGAGTAATAAATGCTAGTGAATATGGGATGCCTCAACGAAGACGGAGAGTATTTATTTTTGCTTCAAAAAAAGATACAACTTTTTATAATAATTTAAAAGCTAATTCTATTGCTGATAATTTAGATAAAACTGGACTATTTGGTAAAGCATTTCCAATTAAAAAAATAGATTCTAAAAAAGTTATAACCCAACAACTAAGTAGTGATTTAGTTGATATTACAGATAATTTCAATAAAAATAGTCCCAAAACTAATGCTTTTTTAGAAACTGGATATATGATAGATAGTGTTTATCATACAGCCAAAATTGAAACAAATTATAGTGGTAAATATTCTGTTCTTGGAGATTTTTTACAAGATGAAGATAGTGTTCCAAAAGAGTTTTATATAGATGAGGAAGAGTTAAAAAAATGGAAATATCAAAAAGGTTCAAAATCAATTGAGCGAGTAAATAAAACTACTGGTCATAAATATAAATATGCAGAGGGCAGTATGGGGTTTCCTGACTGTTTGAATAAACCATCAAGAACTATTATCACTGGAGAAGGAGGAAAAAGTGCTTCAAGATTTAAACATGTTGTAAAGATTAATGGAAAATATAGAAGACTAACTCCAATCGAATTAGAGAGATTAAATATGTTTCCAGATAACCATACCATTGGTGTAACAGATACAAAAAGAGCTTTTTTAATGGGAAATGCTTTAGTTGTTGGGATTGTAGAGAGATTGGGAAATTTGATTTTAAAAGAGATAGATGAAATATGATAACTCAGATGCAATATCTATTGTAAATTATGCTAATAAATTAGTTGGAAAGACTATTGGAGAGATACTCCCTTCTCAAAATATAAATATTAAAAACAAAGGAATAGTTGGAACTATAATCGAAGAGTATTGGTTTGGAATAAAACCAAACTCTTCTCCAAAACCAGACTTTGAAAAAGCTGGAATTGAACTCAAAATCATTCCATTGATACAACAAAAAACTAAACTATCTGTAAAAGAAAGAACCAAAATTTGTAGTATAAACTATAAAGAGCTAACTCTTGAAACTTGGGAAAGTTCGCATGCAAAAAAGAAACTAAATAAAATTCTATTTATATACTATTTGTATGATAAAGATTATATTAAAAATTCACTTATCAAAAAAATAGATTTATGGGAACTCCATCACGGTAATAATGAGTTTATAATAAAATACGATTGGTTAAATGTACAAAAAAGGGTAAAAAATGGTTATGCACACAAACTTAGTGAAAGTATATGCGAAGTTTTAGCTCCTTCAAGAAGTGGAAGTGGAGGCAAAGATAAAAATGGGAAGCTCAAAGATTTAGTTACTCAACCAAATCAAACTTATAGTACAGATGCATTAAAAAGAGCATTTTCCCTCAAACAATCATTTACAAATCAACGGTGGAATGAACTAAGTAAAAAAATCAAATACGAATCAATAATCGGCTCTTTAAAAATTAATGAATTTGACAAATTTGAAGATACTATTTTAGAAAATTTAAATAGATATAAAGATAAATCTATACAAGAATTATCAGATACTTTTTCCCTTAATATTAACAATAGAAGCAAAAATCAAATAGCTACAATTATCAAAAAAGTAATAGGCTTTAAGAGTGTTAAATCAAATATAAAAGAGTTTGAACAACTTGGGATAATGGTTAAAACTATAAATATTAAAAAAAACAATAACTATCCATTTGAAGCAATATCCTTTCAAACTATGAAATTGCAAGATTTTATAAAAGAAGAGTGGGAAGAGTCAACTTTTAAAGAGCATATCAATAAAATTTTATTTGTACCAATATATGCAGAGAATAAAAAAGCTTCTCTTAACGAAAAATTTTTAGGAAAATCTTTTTTTTGGTCGCCTTCAACAGAAGAGGAAAAGATAATTAAACAAGAGTGGAAGAGATATCAATCTGAAGTAATTGATGGAAAATGTAAAGTGCATAGAGTAAAACTAAACTCAAAAAAAGGCTTTAAAGAGGTAAGCAAATTATCAAAAGAGTCTCAAACAACTATCATACATTTAAGACCTCACGGCAGAAACTCTAACGATAGAGATAATGATCATCTTGGGAATAGTATAGTTAAACAATGTTTTTGGCTAAACAAAACTTTTGTACAAAAATTATTAACCCAAAAACTTTAATGAATAATCCTAAACATTTTTTTAGCAATTTTTCACTACACTCATGATAAATAATGAGGGGAATATGTAGTGCACGAACAAGTTTGGGATTTAATTGACAAGAGTCATTACATTACACTTATTTCTCATCTTAATCCAGATGGAGATTCTTTAGGATGTGCATTAGCTTTTTATCCAACACTTAAAAAAATGGGTAAAAATGTCTCTTTATTTAATGCTACTCATCCTGTAGCAAAAAAATATGACTTTTTACCAAATTTTTCTAAAATGAAAAGCTCCTTTCCCAAAAAATGTGATCTTCTTATCTCATTTGATTGTGGAGGATTTGACCGACTTGGAATTTCTAAAGGTGATTTTAAAATTATAAATATAGATCACCATAAAAGCAATACTCTTTTTGGAGACATTAATATCTTAAATTTTTCTGCCTCATCTGCAACAATTATAGTTTATGAGATATTAAAATCAAAAAATAGTACTATCACAAAAGATGAAGCTATCTGCATATATACAGGGTTAGTAGAAGATACAGGCTTTTTTACTTTTGGAAATACAAATCAGATTGCTTTTGATATTGCATCCGAATTGATTTCATATGGTGTAATCCCATCACAAATTGCACAAAACTTAAAGATGCGAAACTCACTTGCTAAAACTCGACTAACTGCTATATTTATCAACTCATTTGAGCTTTTAAAAGATGGACAAATAGCAATTGGAAATGTTACAGTAGAAGACTTTAGAGCAACTGGTGCACTTAGATCAGACAGTGATCATTTGGTTGATATACTTAGAAATTTGGCTACCGTGGAATTGGCAATTTTTATCTTAGAGCAAAAAAATGGTGGATTAAAAGTCTCACTTAGAAGTAAAAATAGAGTTGATGTTTCTGAAATTGCACTTTTTTTTGGTGGAGGTGGACATCAAAGAGCAGCAGGCTTTGAGTCTGAAGCGAAAGATATATCATCACTAATAGAAAAAATCATACAAAAGGTATCGTTATGAAACAGAGACAAAAACACAAAGGATTCTCATTAGGTCTTCTCTTAGTTTTATTAATTTTTATAGGTTTAGGACTTTGGCTTTATACGAAACTTGATTCTCCTCTTTTTGAAAAAAATGCTCCAACTATAAACTTAAAGGAGTCATCTTATTGGAATCTGAGCAGACCTCTTGAAGTTGAGTTTTTAGATGATACAGGGCTAAAACATATTGAAGTTTATATGGGAGATGAGACAAATAATATAAAAATTGCAGAAAAAACATTTACAAAAGGAGAGAAATCATATACTCTAAAAGTAGAGTTTCCAAAAATTGGACTCTCAAACAAAAGTGATATATTTAAATTAACTGCAAAAGCAACAGACATAAGTAAATGGAACTTTTTTGCAGGCAACAGTAGTCAAAAACAATCTATATTAACAATTGACAGTCAGAAACCAGATGTTTTTTCACTTATAACTTCATATGGTATCACTAAAGGTGGTGTTGGACTTGCTATATTTAAGGCTGAAGATAAAAACCTTGACCAACTCTATATAGAGACAAATTTCGGTAAAAAATTCAAACCAACAAAATTTTATAAAGATGGCTATTATGCGGCACTAATCGCCTGGCCTATCACTGAAAAAAGGTTTTGGGCAAAAGTAGTTGCAATAGACAAAGCAGGGAATAAAACTCGTGCAAGATTAAGCTTCTTTTTAAAAAATAAAAAGTATAAAAAATCTTATTTAAAAGCTAGAGATAGTTTTATAAATGGGAAAATTCTTGATTTAGCCGAAGATAGCCCTGCTCTTACAGAGAATCTCTCTCCAACTCAAAAACTAGACTTTGTTAATAGAACTTACAGAGATATAAATGATAAAGTCATTAAAGAGATTACTAGCAAAGTTGATTCAAATCTAATTTCAAATTTTGATATCAAACCTTTTTATCCTCTTAAAAATGGAAAAGTGGTAGCAAGTTATGGAGATCACAGATTTTACTATTACAAAGAAAAAAATAATGTTATTAGCGAAGCTTATCATTTAGGATTAGATCTCGCAAGTATCAGAATGGATGATATAAAAATCACAAATCCTGGAGTTGTTGTATTTGCAAACTACAACGGAATTTATGGAAATACTCTTATCATCTATCATGGATTAGGTTTTTATACACTCTATGGTCACTGCTCCACAATTTTAGTAAAAAGAGGAGACTTGGTTAAAGCTGGTGAGCGCGTGGCTAGGACTGGTGCATCTGGACTTGCTCTTGGAGATCATCTTCACATCAGTATGTTAGTACAAGGAGTTTTTGTCCGCCCTGCTGAATGGATGGACTCAAAGTGGATACAGACAAATATCACTGATGTGATAAATGGTGCAAAAAAAATGATTGATAAGTAAAAAAGGTAAGAATAGTGAAGGCAAAACAAAAAACAATCCGTATATTTGAAATTGAAATTGAAAATGAAGATGATTTTTTCTCTTATATGGCTCAAAACTTAATACTTTTAAAAGAGTACTTTTTAATAATAAAGGGCAATACAACACCAAAAATAATAAATTATTTAGATAAAAATGATTTATGCTTTATAAAAGCTGATGAATGTAAATTAAACTTGACTTCTAAGACGAAAAGTAGTGATACTCGTGATACAATCTCGACAAATAATTTGGAAAAATCAAATGAGAGAGAAACAATTACAATTAGTTCACAATCGTCTGATACAATTCCCTATGTTAAAGAGATAAAAACTCTTCTTTTTGAAAAAACTATTCGTTCAGGAGAAGAGATTATAAGCGAAGGGGATATCACAATTTTTGGCAGGGTTAATAGTGCTGCGAAAGTGATTTCTGAAGGAAATGTAGAAATTTACGGTACAATCGACGGACTTGTCCAATGCAACGGAAATTACATGATTGTAAAAGAGTTAGGCAAAGGACATATAATCTTTAATGGAGATATCCTTGAAAGAGAAGATTTCAATGGTAATTTAAAAAAGATTACATATTCATCTGATGGTGCAGTTATAAGGGATATATTTGAAGCAATTAACAATTAAGAAAAAGATTGAAGGTGTAGGTATTGGTCTTCACAAAGGTGAGCCAATTCCGTTTTCTCTCCATCCACTAGAAGCAAATAGCGGTATAGTCTTTTATCAGTGCAATACAAAAACATATATTGAAGCAAAACCTGAAAATGTAGTTGATACAAAAATGGCTACAGTTATCGGTAAAGATGGGAATACAATATCAACAATAGAACATCTACTTTCTGCTATTTATGCTTTTGGTATTGACAATATGCTTATAAAAATCGATGCATCTGAAGTACCTGTTATGGATGGCAGTTCTGCAAGTTTTTGCATGATGCTCAATGAAGTAGGAATTGTAGAACAAAATGCAAATAAAAAAGTGATGGTATTAACAAAAGATGTTGAAGTTAGGGATGGTAACAAATTCTCGAAAATAACTCCAAGCAGTAATAGCCAATTTCTTTTTACAGTCGATTTTAAACATCCCGCAATTGGCTTTCAAAAATATAATTTTAGTTTTAGTAAGAAAAACTATATTGATCAAATTTCACGGGCTAGAACATTCGGATTTTTAAAAGATGTACAAATGTTAAGAGCTCAAAACCTTGCACTTGGGGCATCGCTTGAAAATGCCATTGTATTAGATGATAAAAAGATAATAAATGAAGATGGTCTTAGATTTGGAAATGAATTTGTTAGACATAAGATTTTAGATGCTATTGGGGATTTAGCACTTCTTGGTATGCCATTTTTAGGCAACTATGAATCATTTGCAGGGAGTCATCATCTAAATCATCTACTCACAAAAGAGATACTAAAATCAAAAGATAACTATCTCATCAAAGAGCTTGAAGGTAACACGGACTCTTCTTTTGTAAAGGCATATGCATAAAAGAGGTTGATGTTCTTGTTATTTCCCTCACTTCTCCACTTCTTGTTGGGATTTATCAAAATAATAAGCTTATAGAAAAATTTCAAAGTAATCATAAAACTAGTGAAATTCTACCTTCTATATTTGACGAAATTTTAAAAAAACACAACTGTAAAAATCTATATTTTGCAAAAGGTCCAGGAGGATTTATGGCAATAAAAATTTCATACCTCTTCTTAAAAACATTAAGTATTAGCAAGAATTTGCAACTTTTTGCAACAGATGGCTTTGAATTTAATGAAAATTCTCCTATAAAAGCAGTAGGGACTCTTTATTTTATAAAAAAAAATGGTAGAATCACGACTCAAAAAATTGACGATATAAAATCGAAGATAAAACTTTTTAATCTTCCACAAAAATTAGATATTAATATCTTTACAAGTGACAATAAGCCACTTTATATATTGCCAGCACTTTAAAGAGGAGATTTAAATTGATTATATATGTTCCTGCTACAAGTGCAAATTTAGGTCCTGGTTTTGACTCGCTAGGATTAGCAATAGAGTTAAACAATGAGATAACTATAAAACCATCAGACTACTTAACAGTCTCTATAAAAGGAGAAGGTTCAAACAAACCAAATCTTAAAACAAACAATCAATTTGTAACTATCTTTTACAATTTTTATACAAAACTCGTAGGAAGACGAGATAATTTTAGGTTTGAATTTCAAAACAATATACCATTTTCAAGAGGCTTAGGAAGCTCTTCAGCAGTCATCGTATCCGCGATTGCTAGTGCATACCATATGGCTGAAGTGTCACTAAAAAGAGAGTCAATACTAAACAAAGCTCTCTTTTATGAACCTCACCCAGACAATATAGCACCTGCGGTATTTGGGGGTTTTACAGCTTCTCTTAGTATTAAAAACGAGAGAGTGTTAACTCAAAAGAAAAATATCCCCTCATACTTAAAAGCCGTTATGGTTATACCAAACAAGCCTATGTCCACACAAAAATCAAGAGCAAAAATGCCCAAAAGTGTCTCAATGCAAAAAACTGTCTTTAACTTGTCTAGAAGTGCAGTCTTAACAGCCGCATTTTTCAATGAAGATTGGAAAGCACTTCAAGTTGCATCTGGAGACAAGTTACATCAATACATTAGGATGAATGCTATGAGAGAACTTTTTGAAGTACAAAAAACAGCTCTTTTAAATGGTGCACTTATGAGTACCCTCTCAGGTAGTGGATCTTCATTTTTTAACCTAACATACGAAGATGATGCACAAAGTTTACAAAAAAAATTACAGATGCAATTTCCAAATTTTAGAGTTAAAATATATGATTTTAACAACACAGGTTATATAATAAAGGACAACTCTAAAGATTAGTATCTTTTTTAGAGCTTGACTTAAGGAAATTTATCTATAATGCAAGAACAATTATTAAAAACAAAGAATGCCATCAGAATGTGTATAAACTGCAGAACAAGATACCTCCAAACAGACTTAATCAGATTGCAGTGTAAAGATAAAGAGTTAATTCCCTATACAAATTTTGGTAGAAGTTTTTATATATGTAAAACATGTTTTAATACAAAAGATAAAAAATTACTCAGAGCTCTTAGCAGAGCATGTAAAAAAGAGATAAAAATTACAAACTTGGAGCGTTTAATAAATGGATAAAGTTAGAATCAGTGAGATTGCACAAGAACTTGGTATGGAAGCTAAGGACATTCTTGCTAAAGCTAAAGAAGTAGATATAGCAGCAAAAGCTGCAAATAGTACAGTTAGTACAGAAGAAGCCGGTAACTTAATGGATTATATTTTAACGGGAGTCTATGCAGGAGCAAAGAAACCTGAAGAAGTAAAAAAGCCAGAAAAAAAAGTTAGCGAAAAACCTAAAGTAAAAGAAGAACCTACTTCAGATGCAAAAAGCATAAAAGAACCGAAGAAAATAGAAGAAGAACCTTTACCCAAAGTGATAATAAAAGAAGTTCCTAAGCCAAAAGAAGAAAAAGCTTTAGAGGAAAAACCTCAAACACCACCAAAAAAAGAAGAAGTAAAAAGTAAAAAGAAAGAAACATTAGCACAATCAAGCCTTAAAAAACGAAGAGGTTTGGTAATTGTTAGAAAAAAAAGAGTAGAAATAGCTTCCACCCCTTCACAAGCTTTAAGTGGCGGAAGAAGAAAGATGATGGAGATGCCTCAAATCGTTGAAGGTGCTCAGAAAAAAAAGAAAAAAATCAAAAAAGCTGCAAATGCTAAACAAGATAATTCACAAAGAATAGATATGTTTTCTGGTGGGAATATTTCTAGTATAGAGATTCTTGGCGATGAAGACATGGTAGTTTTACATGATTTTGATTTTACAGATAAAAGAACTTTTGATACAGAGACGGCTACAAAGAAAAAGTTTGATCCAACACAGATGAGAACAACAAGACAAAACTCTTTCACAAGACAACGAGGAATAAGTAAGAAATCAAAAAAGAGAAAAAGAAAGAAAGAGGAAGTAGAAGTGGGAAATATCTCTAATATTGAAATTCCAGAGGATATTAGGGTTTATGAATTTGCAGAAAAACTTAACCGCTCTATAAGTGATGTTATAAAGGTTCTTTTTACTCTTGGTGTAATGGTTACAAAAAATGACTTTTTAGACAAAGATTCCATAGAGATTTTAGCAGAAGAGTTTGAGATAGAGGTAACAACAGTTAATCCTCTTGATGAATTTGATTATGAAAGCGATTATGAAGAGAATGATAGCACTTCCGAAGCAAGACCTCCAGTAATCACAATAATGGGACATGTAGATCATGGTAAAACATCGCTTCTAGACAAGATTCGTTCAGCAAAAGTCGCTTCTGGTGAGCATGGTGGGATTACTCAACATATTGGTGCTTATATGATTGAAAAAGATGGAGAAAAAATCACTTTTATAGATACTCCAGGACATGCTGCCTTTACCCAGATGAGATCTCGCGGTGCAAAAGCGACTGATATAGTTGTAATCGTAGTTGCTGCTGATGATGGGGTTAAACCTCAAACTAAAGAGGCAATTGAACATGCAAAAGTTGCTGATGTACCATTTGTTATAGCAATAAATAAGATAGACAAACAAAATGCCAACCCTGACTTAGTAAAATCAGGACTTGCAGAACTTGGTGTAACACCAACTGAATGGGGCGGAGAACATGAGTTTATAAATATCTCGGCACATACTGGAGAGGGAATTGATGAGCTATTAGAGGTTCTTTTACTTCAAGCTGAAATACTTGAACTAAAAGCTAATATGGATACGAAAGCAAAAGCTGTTGTAATAGAGAGTTCACTTGAAAAAGGAAGGGGACCAGTAGCTACAATTATAATGCAAAATGGAACACTTAATATTGGGGACACTGTTGTATGTGGTGTATGTTATGGTAAAGTCAAATTACTTCTTAGTGAAGATGGAAAAAAATTAGATAAACTTCTTCCAGGTGAACCAGGTGTTGTTGTGGGATTGAGTGAAGTACCAGGAGCTGGTGAAATACTTGTAAGTGTAGAGAGTGATAAGATTGCTAAAGAGTATGCGAAAAAAAGAGCTGAATATGTCAGACAAAAAGAGCTTTCAAAATCCACTAAAGTTACGCTAGAAGACTTAGGAGCACAAATTGCTGAAGGCAATATAAAAAGCTTACCAATTATCCTAAAAACAGATGTTGCAGGAAGTTTAGAAGCAGTAAAAGGTAGTTTAGAAAAACTTAGAAATGAAGAAGTTAAGGTTAACATCATAAGTTCAGGAATTGGTGGTATATCTGAAAATGATATTGCACTTGCACAAACTAGTGAAAATTGTGTAATTATGGGATTTAATATAAGACCAACAGGTAGCATAAAAGAGAAAGCAAAAAAACTAGGTGTTAAAATAAGCACTTACAATATAATCTATGATTTAATCGACGATGTAAAGAGCCTCCTTGGTGGATTATTATCACCGATAATCAGAGAAGAACATCTAGGTCAAGCAGAAGTTAGAGAAGTATTTACAGTACCTAAACTTGGAGCAATTGCAGGTTCTATTGTTACTGATGGTACTATAAACAGAGGTGCAAAAGTAAGAGTTATCCGTGAAGGTGTGGTTATCTATGAAGGTGAAGTATCATCACTTAAAAGATTTAAAGACGATGCAAGAGAAGTAGCAAAAGGGTATGAATGTGGTATTGGTGTTGTTGGGTATAATGATATTAAACCAGGAGATTATCTAGAAAGCTATAAAGAGGTTGAAGAGAAGGCAACTCTAGATTAATATGGATAATAAAAGTATCAAACTTCTAAGAGTAGAATCTGTACTTAGAGAGTTAGTCCCTGAGGCTATATCTTCACTCTCTGATGAGAAGATAAATAATATCCCAGTCCTTGATGTCAAATGTTCACGAGGGAAATATGATGCAGAGGTCTTTTTAGACCCATCATTTATAACAAATGACGAAGAGCCTTATATTATAAAACATTTGTCACAAGCTAGTAGCTATATAGAAAATTACTGCAAACAAGCTGAGGGATGGTATAGATGTCCAAAGTTTAAGTTTAAATTTGACCATTCACTTCAAAAACTAAACAATATGGATGAACTATTTTTAAAAATAGAGAAAGAGTTACATAAAAAAGATGATTAGCCCTGAGATAAAACAAGTTATAGAAGATAGAGGTGTAAAACTCTATGATACAGAAGTAGTAACCGATAACAGCCGTAAAATTTTTCGTATATATATCACTTCAGATAAAGGAATTTCTTTGGATAAATGTAGTGAAATAACAAAGATAATTTCGCCACTTCTTGATATTGACCCACCTCTTCAAGGTGAATATACGCTAGAGATAAGCTCTCCTGGAATCGATAGAAAACTTACAAAATTAGAACATTTTAAAAACTCTATAAATGAACTTGTGAAGATAAAACTAAACTCTGATGAAAAACTAAAATGTAAAATCATCAAAGTAGCTGGTAAAAATATAACCCTTTTTGATAAAAAATCAAAAGAGGAGAGAGAAGTATTATTTGACGATATCATAAAGGCTAAAACATATTTTGAATGGTAAGATTAATGATTCATTTTATATGCAATTGTGTCTAGATGCAGCTTGGAAATATCAAGGATTAACTTACCCAAACCCCGCCGTTGGCTCTTGTATAGTTGATAACAATGGTAAATTAGTAGCAGTTAGCTCTCATAAAACTTCTGGCTCTTCTCATGCAGAACTAAATGTTATAAGCAAAACTCTAAAACTCTTAGGTCATACTAAAATTGATAAACTAGAAACAGCAGAAAAAAAATACCAATATATTTTAGATAATCATAACAATATCTTTAAAAACTTTACAATTTATGTAACACTTGAGCCTTGTAATCACAAAGGTAAAACACCACCATGCTCTATTTTGATAAAAACTTTGGGATTTAAAAAAGTCATAATTGGATCTATGGATTTGAACGAAGATGCATCTGGCGGAGCAAAGCTACTTGAAGATGCCGGTTTAGAAGTAAAAAAAGGTCTTATGCAAAATAAGTGCGATTCTCTCTTGACTCCTTTTAAAAAATGGCAAGAAAACAAACCTTATATCTTTTTCAAATTAGCTATTTCACAAAATGGTGTATATTCAGGGGGAGTTATCTCTTCATTAGAGTCAAGAGAGTTAGTGCATAAACTAAGAGCTAAAATAGACCTTTTAGTGATAGGTGGGAATACGGTTAGAGTTGATAGACCAACACTTGATTGTAGGTTGAGTGGTGGCAAGGCTCCAGATGTACTCATATATTCTAGAAGAGATGATTTTGATTATGATATCCCACTTTTTAAAGTTTTGGGGCGAAAAGTATTTATCAAAAACTCTCTCAATAAGATGCAAGAGTATAGATTTATAATGATAGAAGGTGGAGAAGGCATGTTTGAAGAGTCTATAAAAGTAGTTGATAATATTTTACTTTTTACTGCACCTATTTTTAAAACAGGTAAAACTTTGCAACTTGATTTAAAGCTAAAATGTTTGCATACTTTTAAAAATAACTTAGATTGCATCCAATGGTTTAAACCATTTTAGGTAAAATACTTTTTAAATAAGGAGCCTTTATGAAACATAAAAATATATTTTTTTTACTAATAGCAACACTTTTATTTACAGGGTGTACAGCAAAGACAAAAGGTTTTATTGAAGATATGTATTCAGAAACAGAGACGATAAGTGCAGATAATCAAGACTATACAGTAAATTATGATAAAAAAAGACAAACTATTAAGAAAGTAATCAAAAAAGATGAAAATTTAGAATCAAGAACTACTCTAAATAATAATTATATCAGTGATGCATCCAATATTTATCAAGGCGAGGGGAAAATCATAGACGCAAGTTTTGATAAAGATGTAAATTTATATATTTATGTATTTTTACAAAGTGGAGAATCAAATCCAATAACATTTTATTACGATAAAGATTTACGCCCAATTGGAAATATACTTTCCATTACAGTAAAAGACAATTTTTTAATAAAAGTTTCAAAAGAGAGTTCAAGTAGAACTAATCAAAAAAGAATAAAATCAAAGATAAAACCTCCAATTGTTGAAAAAATTAACACTTTATAGAGCGATACTGTTGTGATTAACTTTTTGTTTACTTTAGTATCTTATACTTTCAGAGTAAACAAATTCATTCAACACTCCTTTTGAATGTAAGAGGTTCTATAGATGCGGGTCTTAGAACTTTTTACGCTGTTAGCTGGCATTTGCGGAACTGTCGGCTAACAATCTAGCAAAGGTATTCTAATCAAATGTTACTTACAAGCAAAACAACATCCAAAAGATACGAAGTAAAAAAATCACTCTTCATATCATATCTTACACCAATAAAAGAGTTCAAAAGCCTTTTAAAAGATTTAAAAAAAGAACATCCAAAAGCCTCCCACATCATCTATGCATATCGAACTTTAAATGAATATGAACAAATAGTTGAAAATTCTAGTGACGATGGAGAACCAAAAGGATGTGCAGGAGCTCCAACACTCGCAGTACTTAGAGGGGATAATATAATTGAAAGTGCCGTCATAACTGTTCGATATTTTGGAGGGGTTAAGCTTGGTACTGGTGGAATGATACGAGCTTACACTAATGCTTGTCAAGAGGTTATAAAATCATCTAAGCTTGAAACTTATGAAAAAAAATTCCTTGTTACATTTGATATACCATATAGTTTAAACAATAGATATGAACACTTCTTTAATAGTGAAAAAATCTCATATTTAGATAGAAAGTTTGAAACAAACTCTATTTTGTGGTCACTTCACTTAACAAAAGATGATATTGAAAGATTTGAAAAATTTAAACGATCGCTTTAAAAGAGAGTATAAAAATAACTGTGTAAATCCAAAAAGCATATTTATTTGATATAGTAAATCAGATAGATTAATAAAGAAAGGTTTACACATGAGCATACTAAACACAGAAGAGTTAAAGAAACAAATAAGAGAGGGTACTTTTACCTCATTGGATGATGTTACAAATGAGTTTAAAAACATACTCAAAGAGGTGATACAGACAGCTTCAGAAGAGGAGTTGACATCTCACTTAGGTTATAATAAGCATCAAACATCAGATAAACCAAATAACCGTAACGGCTACAACAATAAAACAATTAATTCTAAATATGGACAATTTGATGTTTCAATACCAAGAGACAGAAAATCTACATTTGAACCACAACTTGTAAAAAAAAGAGAGGTACTTTTGGACGGAAGTGAGGATTATACCACCCCAAAAAGTCAAGACAATTTTTTCTAAAATCTAATTCTCTTTATTTCATGTTACCTTATGCTACATTTTTATCTAATTTGTCATAGTTCTCATTATTAATTTTTAAACTCTTATG
>Ga0256834_1000138_pt1 | contig 48684 bp, 40 predicted proteins | sample 4281140metaG_FD_190536 | JGI IMG/M metagenome (GOLD analysis project Ga0256834, IMG submission 190536) | Hydrothermal vent microbial communities from East Pacific Rise, Pacific Ocean - 4281-140 | ecosystem: Environmental > Aquatic > Marine > Hydrothermal vents | place: Pacific Ocean: East...
TTCTGCTGGTTCTGCTGGTTCTGCTGGTTCTGCTGGTTCTGCTGGTTCTGCTGGTTCTGCTGGTTCTGCTGGTTCTGCTGGTTCTGCTGGTTCTGCTGGTTCTGCTGGTTCTGCTGGTTCTGCTGGTTCTGCTCGTTTTCCAGCATTTTTTTCAGCAGCTCACGATTGGCGCGTGCGTCTTCCATATCCGGCTTCTTCTGCAGGGCGGCATCATAGGCGGCAATGGCCTGTTCCAGTTTTCCTTCACGCGCCAAGGCATTTCCCTGGTTGTACAGGGCATCTGCATCCTGGCGCCGGGACCAGATCTTGCGCGCAGCCTCGTATTCGCCATTGCGGTACAGGGCGCTGGCCTTCCAGTCCGGGTTCCTGAATTTCTGCACAGCCCGTTCCGCCTCATTTTGCTGCAGCAACTGTTGCCCCTGCTGGTCCGGGCGAACCCACAGATCCCGCCACCAATCAGCCTGCACTTCCCCCGGCAGGGGCGCAAGCATGACCAACGCCAGCAGCAGCACGCCGCGGCGAAACGCCAGCGCCGCCAGGGGCAACACCAGCAACAGCAGCCAGGGACCAAAATCCCGCCATTGAACGGTTTCCCGGTCAGATTTTTCCGCCTGCTGGCGTTGCTGCGCATCCAGAAGGCCCAGCGCGCGTATATCACTGTCATCCAGGCTGATGGGCGCGAAGCGACCCTCACCGGCTTCCGCTACCTGCTGCAGGGCTGTAGCATCCATTTTCGCCACGACGATGTTCCCCTGGGCATCTTTGAGCACGCCCCGGGTGGTGGGGATCGGAGCGCCTTGCGCTGTTCCCACCCCGAGCACGGAAACCTTGAACCCGAGCCCGGCGGCTTTCTTTGCCGCCTCGATACTGGGGGCCAGGTTGACCCCATCCGTCAGCAACAGAATATGTCCGCTTTTCTCCTGGGCCTGTTGCAACAGCTCCAAGGCCTGATCGACAGCCGCAGCCGTGTTGCTGCCCTGCACCGGCATGATATCCGTCGTCAGCGCAGGCAGCTGCGCGGCAATGGTCTTCGCATCATCCGTGAGGGGGGAAACCGTGAACGGAGCGCCGGCAAAGGCAATCAATGCCGTCTGTCCTTCCTTGCGCTGGTGCAGGATGTCCTCCACCTTGAAACGGGCCAGCTGCAGGCGCGAAGGCTTGAGATCCCGCGCATCCATGGAACGGGACAGATCCAGGGCGATCACCAGAGACGACTGACTGCTGAACACCGGTTGGGGCAGCCGTTCCCAGGTGGGGCCGGCAAGCGCGACAACCGCCAGCAGAAACCCCGTGAACGCCAGCATCAGAGGCCAGCGAGAAAGCCTTGATTCCTCTTCCAGCAACAGATGCGGCAACAGCTCCGGTGAAACGATTTTGCGCCAGGAGGAGTCACTGCCCCTGCGCCACCATAGCCGCACCAGCCCCGCTATTACGGGCGCCAGCAGCAACAGCCACCAGGGACGGATAAAGTGAAAGTCCTGCCAGTTCATGCCTGCCTCCGGTATAGCAAGCCCAATGCCAGTATCAACGCCATAGCCAAAGGCCAGTGAAACAGTTCATCCACCGGGCGGAAAAAGCGTTTTTCATTTTCCACCGGCTCCATTGCATCGATGGCGTCATAGATCGCCACCAGCTGGGCCGTGTCCCTGGCGCGAAAATAGCGGCCTCCGGTAATCTCGGCGATGCGGGTCAGGGTCTTTTCATCCAGGGCGCTGCGACCGCGCACCATGCCGAAAAAATCCGCTTCGGGATCGGCGCCTATGCCAATGGTGTATATCTTCAGATTCTCCTGCGCCGCCAGTTCCGCCGCCTTCAGGGGATCCATTTCTCCGGCCGTGTTTTCACCATCACTCATCAGGATGAGCACTTTCTCGCCCTTTTTATCCCGGAGACGTTTGATCGCCAGTCCGATAGCGTCTCCAATAGCAGTCTTTTGTCCAGCCATGTTGATGAAGGCCTCTTCCAGCAGGGTTTTCACGGTTTTCAGGTCATAGGTGAGGGGCGCCTGCAAATAGGCCTGCTGACCGAAGAGGATCAATCCCACCCGGTCACCCTGGCGTTTTTCAATAAAGTTGCCGGCAACGATCTTGGTGGCGATGAGACGATCCACCCGCTGCCTGCCGATAACGAAGTCCTCCTCCGCCATGCTGCCGGACAGATCCACGGCCAGCATCAGATCCCGCCCCTGCATGGGCAGCGGCACGGCTTCCCCCTGCCACTGGGGACGCGCAGCCGCGGTTACCAACAGCAGCCAGGCAAGCGCCGCCAGCAGCAATGCCAGCCTCGTTCCCCCGCTGGCGCGGACGCCCTGCTCCTGCAGGGCTTCAAAATCCTGCAGAAAAGGCACCCGCAGCGCCGCCTGTTGTTGGCTTGCCGCCGGCAGAAAGCGCCGGATCAGCCAGGGAAGCGGCAACAGGACAAATATCCAGGGCCAGGCAAAATCAAACACGGGACACCTCCCTGGTGACTTTCTCCAGCCAGGTTTCCACCAGAGACAACAATGCTTGCGCATCTTCCGTCTGGCCGGCCTGCCGGTAAGCCGCTTCCACCAGATGCCGTCCCGGCCCTGTCGTGAAGTCTTTGCTTCCCAGGCGGGAATCCAGCCAGGCAAGCCAGGCCTCTCCCGTCAGCCCCGCTACTTCTTCCTCCGGCTCCAGGGTGATTGCCGTTCTGCGCAGCAGGCGGGACAATTCCGCCGCAAGCCGGGGAAAATCCCCTTGCGCCGCAAATTGGCGGCGGATCCTCTCCAGCTCTTGTCTGGTATCGCGGTACAGCGCCAGACGTCTGCTGCGCCGGCGCAGGAGCCATGCCAGCAAGACGCCGGCTGCAATGACAAGCAGCAGCAACAGCCACCAGCCGGGCGCCGGCGGCCACCAGCCCACCGGCGGGGGCAGATGAATATCATGGAGCCGGGAGAGGGGATCGTTCATGCGCCGTTCCCTTTGCCAAAGACATTGCGCAACACCAGAGCGGGATCATCATCGGTGGCGCATTGCAGCCAGGTCATATGTTGTTGGCGGCAGAGTTTTTGCAATCGTTCGATCCTCTGCTGGTATTGCAGGTGATAGCTGGCTCGCAATGCGGCCTTTCCCGTATCCAGCTCAAGCGTTCTTTTTCCATCCCCCAGGCGATAGTGTCCCCGCTGCGGCAAGCTGGCCTCCAGCCAGTCGTAGACATGCAGCAACAGCACGTCGTTGTGCCGCGCAATACGCGCCAACTGGCGCTCCGACGCTTCATCGAAGCCACGGAAGTCACTGATAAAGATCACCAGACTGCCGGGGTGGGCGGTGCGCCGCATGCGGCGAAATACCTTTTCCATCGATTGCGGAGCAGCATCCACCCCGGCAGACGGTTCAACATCCACCAGGGATTTAATGAAGCGCAGCACAGTCTGTTTGCCATGACTGGGGCGAAACTCAGCGAAACCGCCCTCTGCGTGAATTTCTCCGCCAACGCGATCACCCGCCTGGTGCGTTGTCCAGGCCAGAAGACCGGCCAGGCGAGCCGCCTGCACCCATTTGAAACGGCCTTTTGTGGCAAAAAACATGGGCTGGCGGGCATCCACACTGATCAGCACCGGGCGCTCCCTCTCTTCACGGAATACCTTGCTGTGGGTCTTGCCGGTACGCGCCGTCACACGCCAGTCGATGTTGCGCACATCATCTCCGGGCTGATAAAGGCGGGACTCATCAAACTCCATCCCTCTACCGCGCATCCGCGATATGTACTGACCACCATGGCGGGCGCGGGCGACACGGGGTCGCAAACGCAGCTGGCGCGCATTGTTGCTCAACGCAACAAGCTCAACCAGATTTACCGCTACGGCAGCGCTGCTGGGTTCGGGGGCTTTGAACATCTCAGGGAACGGGAACCAGGGCGATCAATTCCGAAATAAAGCGATCCGGGGTGACGCCTTCCGCCTCGGCTTCATAGTTGAGAATCAGACGATGGCGCAACACATCAAAGGCCATAGCCTGGACGTCTTCCGGCGAGACGTAGTCCCGTCCGGCCAGCCAGGCGTGGGCGCGGGCGCTGCGATCCAGCCCGATGGATGCACGCGGGCTGGCTCCGTATTCAATCCAGCCCGCCAGTTGTTCGCTGTATGCGCCGGGACTGCGCGTCGCCAGCACCAGTTGCAGCAGATACTCCTCCACCGGCTCCGCCATATGAATATCCAGCACCTGGCGGCGCGCTTCGAACAGATCTTCCTGGCGCAACAGTTCCGGTGCCTGTTGCTGTTGTTCACCCAGCTCTCCTTTCGCCTCGCCACGCGCCAGATCCAGAATCTTTTTTTCGTACTTCAGCGCTGGATAGTCGATAAAGACGTGCAGGAGAAAGCGATCCAGCTGGGCTTCGGGAAGAGGATAAGTCCCTTCCTGTTCGATGGGATTTTGGGTGGCCATGACCAGAAAAAGCGGCGGCAGGGGATAAGATGCGTTGCCTACGGTGATCTGACGCTCCGCCATGGCTTCGAGCAGAGCAGACTGCACCTTGGCGGGCGCACGGTTGATCTCATCCGCCAGCACCAGGTTGTTGAACAGCGGGCCTTGCTGAAAGACGAAACTGCCGTCCTGAGGGCGGTAGATATCGGTTCCGGTAAGATCCGCCGGCAACAGGTCCGGGGTGAACTGGATACGGTGAAAACTCCCCTCGATCCCGTCGCTGAGCACTTTGATGGCCTTGGTTTTGGCCAGGCCGGGAGCGCCTTCCACCAACAGATGGCCATCCGCCAGCAATACCACCAGCAGACGGTTCACCAGCTTTTCCTGGCCCAGAATATGCAATTGCATATATTCCTGCAGGGCCATGAAAGCCTGTTGCTCTTTGCTGGTCGTTGCTGTCATTTTTTTCTCCGCTTTGTTTTTGACGATTTAGAAGGGTATTTCCCGGTTTAGTTCAGCTACATGGGGACAGCCGGTGGGAAATGCAAACCAGCAGAATGACGAAAGAGGAAAAAGAGAGGAAAGCCCCAGCCGCTTCAGGAATGCTCTTCAAGCATGGAAACGCTGTATTCTCCCGACTCCCGGGAACGCCAGTAGATGTCGCCCACGCGGGGCACGAAAACGCCCTTCTTTCTGTCCTGAAAGTAATACCGCAGGGTTTCGCGGATCACGGGGAAGGCCAGTTCATCCCAGGGTATTTCCTTTTCACTGAACAGCGCCACCTCGAGGCTTTCCGGGCCCGGGGAAAAATCCAGGTCGTCCAGGCTACCCCGGAACAGCAGATAGACCTGACTGATATGCGGCAGATTGAACGTGGTATAGAGCTGTGCAATGCTCACCCGGGCATTGGCTTCTTCCAGGGTCTCCCGCGCCGCACCCTGCTGGGCGCTTTCCTGGTTTTCCATGAAGCCCGCGGGCAATGTCCAGAGTCCATGGCGCGGCTCTATGGCGCGGCGGCACAGCAGCAGCTTGTTCGTCCACTCGGGGATGCAGCCAGTCACCACTTTTGGATTCTGATAGTGGATTTCACCACAGGAGACACATACAAAGCGCTGGCGATTATCTCCAGGGGGGACGCCCAGCTCCACACAGGCGCCGCAACTGCTACAGAATTTCACTTCTCTCTCTCCTCTATTCTGGCTGCGTGAGGTAAACTAGCAGACTCTGTCCGTCGTATCCAGATCCGCATCAATGCCAGAATCAGTTACTGCCCCGCCCCGCACCATCGCTGCCGTTGACCTTGGCTCCAACAGTTTTCACCTTATCGTTGCACAAATCGAAAACGGCCAGCTACAGGTGATCGATCGGCTCAAGGAGATGGTACGCCTGGGCGCTGGTCTGGACAACAGAAAACGCCTCTCAGAAGAAGCGCAGGAACGCGCGCTGGACTGCCTGTCCCGGTTTGGAGAACTTCTGCACGACCTGCCCCAACACGCCGTTCGTGCCGTGGGCACCAACACCCTCAGACAGATACGCGATGGTGGTAAATTTCTGAACAGGGCGGAAGAGGTACTCAATCACCCCATTGAAATCATTGCCGGCCACGAAGAAGCCCGCCTGGTCTATCTTGGAGTGGCCCATGGCCTGGCCGGCGGCGAGGAAAAGCGCCTGGTAGTGGATATCGGTGGCGGCAGCACCGAACTCATTGTCGGCACCGGCATGGAAACCCTGAACCGGGAAAGCCTGTTCATGGGTTGCGTCAACTTCAGCCAGCGTTTTTTTCCGAACCAGAAAATCACCCGGCAGCTCATGGATGCGGCAGTCATTGCCGGACGCCTGGAAGTGCGCCCGGTGCAGACGGTATACGAAAGTGGGAACTGGGAGCTGGCGGTAGGCAGTTCCGGCACCATCCGTTCCATCCGCGATGTGGTGCGGGCCCAGGGCTGGGCTGACAAGGGCATCACTCGCAAATCCCTGAAAAAACTGCGCAAGGCAATTATCGATGCTGGAGATACAGGCAGCCTCGAGCTGGAAGGACTGAGCGAGAACCGCCGCCCGGTATTTGCCGGAGGCGTGGCTGTGCTCAGCGCGGTCTTCCAGGCACTGGATATTGAACAGATGCTGGTTTCCAACCTCGCCCTGCGTGAAGGTCTGTTGTATGAACTTCTGGGCAGCATCCAGCATCATGATGTCCGTGAACGCACCGTCGGTACCCTGGTGCAACGTTACGGCCTGGATAAGGGACAAGGGCAACGGGTGTCGGAAACCGCCATGCTGCTCCTGGATCAGGTAGCGGAAACCTGGAGACTGGATAGCCCGGAACTGCGTTTGCTGCTGCGATGGGCCGCTGTTCTTCACGAAATCGGCGTTGCCATTTCCCACGGCAGCTACCACAAACACGGCGCCTATATTCTTGCCAACGCCGATCTGGCAGGGTTTTCCCGCCAATCCCAGGGCATGCTGGCGATGCTGGTGCGCGCCCACCGGCGAAAATTCCCCTCATCACAATTCAATGATCTGGGAGACGAATTACACGAGCACAGCAAACGCCTCGCCATCCTTTTGCGTCTGGCCGTCTTGTTGCATCGCGGCCGCAGCCCCCGGCGCAACCCCAAACTGGGTATCATGGCAGAAAAGAGCAATATTATTCTCTCTTTTCCCATGGGCTGGCTGGAGGAACACCCTCTCACCACAGCCGAGCTGGAGCGCGAAGCAAAGTATCTGGATTCTGCCGGTTATTTTCTGAGCTACTCATGAGATCATCACCTGCATGACAGAACCTGAAAGAAATTGCAGCGCTGGCATCCTGCTGGTCAATCTCGGCACTCCCGATTCTCCCTCGCCCAAAGACGTGAAACGCTATTTGAGTGAATTCCTCTGGGATCCACGGGTGGTGGAAATGCCCCGCGTCCTGTGGTGGCTCATACTTCATGGCAGCATCCTCAACACCCGCCCGGCACGCTCCGCCAAAGCCTACCAGAAAATCTGGACGGAACAGGGCTCTCCCCTGCTGACCTATACCCTCAAGCAGGCAGAGGCCTTGCAGAAGAAGCTGGGCAGCAGCATTTCTGTCGTTCCCGCCATGCGCTACGGCAACCCCTCCATCCAGCGCGGGCTGGAGCAGTTGCGCGACCAAGGCTGCCAGCGCGTCCTGATCTTCCCCCTGTACCCCCAGTACTCCGCTACCACCACAGCCTCCACCTTCGATGCCGTGGTTACAGTGCTGAAAACCTGGCGGGTGATTCCCGAACTGCGCCTGCTCAACCAGTATTTCGACGATCCTGGCTACATCCGGGCGCTGGCCGCCGGTGTGCGATCATTCCAGCAACAGCACGGCCGGCCGGAAAAACTGATTCTCTCCTACCACGGCCTGCCACAACGCTATGTGGATGCCGGCGACCCCTACCCCCGCCAGTGTGAAGAAACCACCAGGGCGCTAGTAAAGGAATTGGATCTTGGCACTGAGCAATGGCGTATGACATACCAGTCACGGCTGGGAAAAGATCCCTGGCTACAACCAGCCACCACCGACACCCTGCGGGAACTGGCAGGTGCAGGCTGCAAACATGTGCAGGTAATCTGCCCCGGCTTCTCTTCTGATTGCCTGGAAACCCTGGAAGAAATCGCCATGGAAAACCGGGAAGTGTTTTTGCAGGCAGGGGGCGAACGATATGAATACATTCCCTGCCTGAACGATACTGAAGCGCACATACAAATGCTGGCCAAACTGGCACAATGCCACCTGGGAGGATGGATAGAATGAGCGACACACCGAAACCTGTCGATATCACGATGCACACCCGCTCCCATACCCTGGAAATCAGCTTTGATGACGGCAAGACATTCAGCTATCCCGCAGAGCTGTTGCGCGTTTATTCACCCTCTGCCGAAGTGCGCGGCCACTGGGGCCAGGGTGCAAAGCTGCAGCTGGACAAACAGGATGTGAACATCACCAACATCAAACTTGTAGGGCAGTACGCCATCAAGATCTTCTTTGATGACGGGCACAATTCCGGCCTTTTTGACTGGGCCTATCTGCATGACCTGGGGCGCAAGCAGGCTTTGTACTGGACCGACTATCTGGATCGCCTGCAACAAGCCGGACATACCCGCAAACCGCCATCCCGGGAAACAGGTTCCACAAGCTATTGAAAACTTTAGACACCAGCCTGCACTGGTGTGGCAAAAACCGAATCAGGGTAATGCCTGACCACATGAATACTTCATTCCCGCCTGCTTCAGCTCCTGTTGCAGCGCCTGGAAAGCCTTTTTTGCCATCTCCCCATTTCCCCGGAATCCCAGCTCGACGAAAGACACCTCTCCCATGCGCGGCAGGCTGAACAGCTTCAGCTGCGGCCAGTTCCGGGTCATTTTCTCCAGGATGGGCATCAGGTCGTTTTCTGATGCGCCAAATACCCGCAGGGACAATTCCTGCTCCGGCTCGGCATCCGGCTGATAATATTGCTGCAGCACCCATTGCCCCATGGGGTGAGCCATATCGGGAAAGCCGGGCATGAAATAGTGTTCGTGAATGGAGAAGCCGGGCACATGGTTTACCGGGTTAGGGATGAGCTGGCTGCCCTGAGGCAGATCCGCCATGCGAATGCGATGGGGGTAGGCACTGTCAGGAAACTGTTTTTCGATAAGCACTGCAGCTTCCGGGTGGCGCACCAGCGGCACCCCCGCCGCTTTTGCCGCGCACTGGCGGGTATAGTCATCCGGCGTGGCACCGATTCCGCCACAGGAAAACACCCGTTCCCCGGCTCCCATGCTTTGCTTCAACTGCCGAACCAGCAATTCGGGATCATCCGGCAGGATCTGCACCCAACCCAGAGAAAAGCCGTGGTTATGCAGTATCTTGCGAAACCAGTCCACATGAGTATCCCGGCGGCGCCCACTGAGGATTTCATCGCCGATTACCATCAGCCCGAATTTCACGGTTTTTTCCGGTTCAGCCTGTCAATTGCACCGCGAATCGATTCAGACAGATAGTACCAATACATTTCAACGGTATTGATGCCAACCATCTTCTTCACCAGCTCACGCCCATCAGCCCCCAGAAAAAGCAAGGTGGGCGTCACATATACGTCGTATCCATAGGCAAAATCCGCTGCTTCACGCTCCATACCCCGAAAATCGACAATGGTTTCCCCCTCATCGATAAACAGCTCACGAATCAGTATGTCATCTTTGAAATCGCCCCCAAGGATCATGGGGCGAATTACATCCTCCTTGATAAGATGGCAGTAGGGGCAGTCTTCCTGGGATACCAGGAGCATGATCACACGCTGCTCACGGCTCGCCAGACGGGCTGCTGTCGAAAAGTCGTAAATACGCTCGATAGTGGCTTTCGGCAATGCTTTGCTCCTCTTCAATATGTCAGCGACGCAACTTTTTGTTACCATGCTTGTCCATCTAGCAAGAATAATTCTTAAAATAGAATATCATTGGAAAATGAAACTCCTTACTGATTTCCTCCCGGTTATTATATTCTTTGTCGCCTACAAGATCTGGGGCATGTATGTTGCCACAGGGGTGTTCATTGTGGCATCACTGATCCAGATGGCCTGGACCTATCACCTGCACGGAAAGATCGAAACCATGCAGTGGGCAACCCTGGGGCTGGGGCTTTTTTTTGGCGGCCTCACCCTGGCACTGCAGAATCCGCTTTTCATGCAGTGGAAACCTACGATAGTCAACTGGCTGTTTGCAGCCGCTTTCCTCGGTTCCGGACTATTTATGCAGCGCAGCTTGCTGCAACGCATGATGGATCATGCCATTCACCTGCCGCAAAACATCTGGGTCAGGCTTAACCTGGCATGGGTGCTGTTTTTTATTGGTGCAGGACTGGCCAATCTGTATGTGGCCTACAATTTCCCGGAAAGCACCTGGGTCGATTTCAAATTGTTTGGCATGTTGGGGATGACCCTGGTTTTCATCCTGCTGCAAGGCCTTTATCTGGCCCGGCACATGCAGCCACTGGAAGAGAAACAAAGCTAAATGTTATATTGCATCATCGGCACCGATGGGAGTGACAGCCTGAAAGATCGTATGGCCGCACGCCCCGCGCATATTGAACGCCTGCGTCAGCTGCAATCTGAAGGCCGCCTGCTGCTTGCCGGGCCCAATCCTGCAGTCGATGCCGAAGACCCGGGTGAGGCAGGCTTTACCGGCAGCCTTGTTGTCGCAGAATTCCCCAGCCTGGAAGAAGCCGAAAGCTGGGCAGCAACCGACCCATATGTATCATCAGGCGTGTACAAGCACGTCTCCGTCAAACCTTTCAGGAAAGTATTCCCAGAATGAAAATAATCACGCAAAGCAAAACCAAACCCCTGATCCTTTCACTGTTTCTGGCGGGTGCACTGCAAGCCAGTGTGCACGCCGGGGACAACCAGGAAAACCCGCAACCTGCAGCGCCCCAGCCAGCCGGGCCACAAACACTGGTAACCATCAACGGGCAGGACATAACCGACCTTGAGACCCTTGCATTCAATGCCCTGCAAGGCGGGCAAAACAGGCTGGACAGCCAACAGGCACAAGTACAACTGTTGAACCAGCTGGTCAATACAACGCTTTTGGCACAACAGGCGCAAAAAACCGGTGTAGACAAACTGCCCCAGGTTGCTGCTGCCCTTAAAATGGCGGCCATACAGGTGCTTGCGGAAGCGCAGGTCAACGCTTTCTTTGAAAAATCTCCAGTCACCGATGAAGAAATCAAGGCTGCCTATGACCAGAAATATACTGCCAACAGCCTGCAGGAATACAAGGTTCGCCATATTCTGGTAAAGGAAGAAAAAGAGGCGAAAGATATTATTGATGCCCTTGCAAAGGGAGAAGATTTCGTAAAGCTGGCGAAGGAGCATTCACTGGACGGCAGCAAAGAAACCGGGGGCGAGCTGGGGTGGATCGGCCACAGTCAGGTAGTAAAACCCTTTGGGGATGCCATGGCTGGACTTGAGAAAGGCAAGCACAGCACCTCTCCTGTGCAAACCCAGTTCGGCTGGCATGTTATCGATGTGCTGGACATCCGCACCCAGGAACCACCTCCCCTTGAGCAGGTAAAAGATCAGCTCAAACTGCAAATCCGGCAGCAAAAACTGGCACAAATGGTTACCGAGCTACGCAAATCTGCAGAAATCAAAGTAGAAGGCGCGCAACAGGATCCTGCTGCTGCAGCCGAAAAACCCGCAGATCCCGCAACCCAACAATAGAGTGCAGCGGCGCCCACAGGGCGCCGCCTATCCAACAATAAAGGAATCGCGGTAAATAAACCTCACCGGCATCCTGAACGAAACCCCGGATTAAAAAAACCCACTTTCCTTAAAACCTACTGCTCGTTTTCCGTCTTTTTCTCTTTTTCAAGACCACCAATGTCGCTGACGGGCACCGCCCCGATCTTTGCCTTTTCATCACTGTAATACGGCCGTGATTCTGTAACATTTGCGGCTTCTGCCAGCTCTCGCTCTCTGGCTGCAATCAGAGTCAGGCACATCCTGATATCCTCAATAGTGCTTCCGGACAGCGGGTGCTTCATGGTTTTGAACTCTGGCGTCGTGTCCTTGATGATACTGGCAAGAACCTTGCGCATTACCATCAATATCTCTTGTTCTTTAGTATTGCCATCAACCATGGAAACCACCTCAAAATATATTTACTGTCAATCAAACAGCGTATCCACACCATAGCCCTGCTGTTCGAGAATCACGCGCAAGCGCTTGAGGGCGTCAATCTGTATCTGCCGCACCCGCTCCCGGGTAACACCCAGCTCCCGGGCAACCTGTTCGAGGGTCGAATTATCGTATCCCTGAAGCCCGAACCGGCGCCTTACCACTTCCCTTTGATTGCTGTTCAGTTTGTCCAGCCATTTCTCCAGGTGGGCATGGATATCTTCTGCCTGCAGGTATTCCGTCGGTTCCTCGATGGAATAATCTGTTATGGCATCGACCAGGGGCTTGCCCCCTTCCTTGCCATAGGGTATATCCATCGAAGTTATGCGTTCATTGAGCCCCAGCATGCGTTCTACATCCTGCAAGGGCTTGTTCAGCAGCTGGGCGATATCTTCGGCACTTGGATCGTGATCAAGCTTCTGGGACAACTGACGGGCCGCCCGGAGGAAGGTGTTGATTTCCTTTACCACATGAATCGGCAACCGAATGGTACGCACCTGGTTCATGATCGCCCGCTCAATGGTCTGTCTGATCCACCAGGTTGCATAGGTGGAAAAACGAAAACCGCGCTCAGGGTCGAACTTTTCCACAGCCCGGATCAGGCCGAGATTCCCCTCCTCTATGAGATCCAGCAGCGGCAAACCCCTGTTCATATAGCGCCTTGCAATCTTGACCACCAGACGCAGATTGCTTTCTATCATGCGTTTGCGCGCCGCATCATCTCCTTTGCCGATGGCCCGCGCCAGTTCAATTTCTTCTCCTGCCGTAAGCAGCTTGGCTGCGCCAATCTCCCGCAAATAAAGACGGGTTGCATCCATGGCTTCATCACCCGCCGTGCTTGGTTGTGCCTGTTCCCTGGCATTCACTTTGTCGTCCTCCTTATTTTCTGTCATCTCTTCCACCCGCAAGCGTTACCGGCCATTCCTGCCAGTTGCACGAAGCACCTGGTGTACTATCCGCGAGGCAGATAGGCCAGCGGATCTACAGGTTTTCCATAACGCCGAACCTCGAAATATAACAGAGCGCTCCCCTGGTTGGTAATACCCATATTTGAAATATGCTGACCTCTTTTCACCGCATCCCCCTCTTTTACCAAAAGATTGCTGTTGTGTCCGTAAGCACTCAGGTATTTGTTGTTGTGTTTAATGATAATAAGCTGTCCATAGCCAATAAGCCCACTTCCCACATACACAACTTCGCCAGCCTCGGCCGCCCGCACCTTCTGGCCTGGTTTTCCGCCGATTTTTATGCCGCTGCGAGAGGCATCTGCTGAAGAATACCGAGACAAGAGTCTGCCTTTCGTCGGCCATTGCCAGCGCAGTTTCCCAGTACTGACCGGAGGAGGCTTTTTCGCCTTGGCTGGCTTTGCCGCCGGTTTTATTGCCGGTTTTGGAGGCTTTTTGGGCGCTGCCCTGGCTATGGGCTTCCTTTTATTACCTGGTGGTGGCGCTGTTTTTTTCGGTGTTTTGCCTGGAGTAACATTAGATCTTGCGATTTTTTTTAACGGAGAAAGCCTGATCAGCTGACCCGGATAAATGGTATAGGGCCTGCGTAGACCGTTCCAGCGAGCTACTGTCTGGTAGTCCAGACCAGCACGCCATGCAATGGAATACAGGCTATCTCCTTTACGCACACGGTAGGTTCCACCTGGTTTCTTTACTGGAAGCCGGGCCTTGGGTTGCTGTTTGTACCCGGTCGCAGTCCCCTGACTTGCACAGCCACCGATCATCGCTGTCAGCAACAGCAACATGCATCCGGCGAGGATGGTGCGAATCAAAGTATCTGCATATCGGGTACTAATCAGCCTTCTCTCCTGTATGAACATTTTTCTTATCCACATTTACCAGAGTTTGACCATGACAACGGCAAGAACAATAGCCACCAGCAAGCTCCAACCTATCACATCCATGTATCTGTGCAGCTTCTCCTCCATAGGCTTTCCTCCCCATGCCATCAAACCGGCAACCAAAAAAAACCGCCCTCCCCGGCCAGCTATGGAGGCCAGCACAAAGGGCAGGAAGCTCATGGAAATAACCCCTGCAGTGATGGTAAATATCTTGTAGGGGATAGGGGAAAATCCGGCAATAAGAATCGCCCAGAATCCCCAGGCATCAAACCAGGTACGGGCACGCAAATATTTCTCGTAATGCCCAAGATCATGCAGCAGGGGTTCAATATACTCAAAAGCCCATACCCCGACAAGATATCCGGCAACCCCGCCAGCCACTGATGCAAGGGTGGTAATAAGCGCAAAATTCCAGGCTTTGGCCGGTTGCGCCAGGCTCATGGGAGCCAACATTACATCTGGTGGCACAGGGAAAAAGGATGATTCTGCGAAGCTCAGCCCCCCAAGATACCAGGGCGCTTTCGGATGGCGCGCCCATTGCATGGCACGAGCGTACAAACCGGAAAACAGTTTCAAGTTTCCACTCCTCCAAGCAATGGCACAAAGTTTACAGGTTCCAGCATTTCGGTATCGTACCCTTTTGCCGTGCGGGTAACCTTGACCAACGCCTGGGCACGCGCCCCACCAATGGGGAGAATCATGCGCGCTCCGGGGCGCAGCTGTTCTACCAGGGAACGGGGAATCCCCTCCGGTGCAGCAGTGACAATAATTCCGTCATAGGGTGAAAATTCCGGCAGCCCCATGCCACCATCTGAGTGCCTGGGGTGGATATTGCGTAATTTGAGCAGGCGAAAGCGCTGCTTTGCCTGCTCCAGCAGCGGGGCAATGCGCTCGACGGTATAGACCCGGCGCACCAAAGGCGCAAGCACTGCAGTCTGGTAACCAGAACCGGTACCGACTTCCAGCACGGTATCGAGAGTTTCATCTCCCAGTAACGCTTCCGTCATGCGCGCTACGATATAGGGCTGAGAGATAGTCTGGGAGCGGCCGATAGGCAAAGCTGTATTTTCATAGGCACGGCTGGCCAGCGCCTCATCCACAAAAATATGCCGGGGCACCTGGCGCATGACCTGCAGCACCCGTTCATCGCGAATACCTTCATCACGCAATTGCCGCACCAGACGATCCCTCGTGCGCTCGGAAGTCATTCCCTGCCCAGCTTTCAGATCAGCTTTCACAGATCAGTTCTCCAGCCAGTCTTGCAGCGAGTCGATGGCGGAATGCCGGGTCAGATCCACTTGCAACGGCGTAACGGATACGCAGGAATTCCTCAAGGCATAAAAGTCCGTACCCGGCCCGGCATCCTGCTCCGGGCCTGCAGGCCCTACCCAATAGACTGGGCGGCCTCTGGGGTCCAGCTCCCTGACCACTGGCTCTGCCTTGTGCCGGTGTCCCAAACGGGTGATTTGTATACCCTGGATGTCTGCAAGAGGCAAGTCGGGTACATTTACATTGAGTATGGACTCCGCAGCCAGAGGCTTGCGCCGCAAGCGTTCGATCAGTTGTACGGCAATCTGCGCAGCAGTATCAAAATGTTCAGGGGCGTGAGAGGCGATGGAAACCGCCATTGCCGGAAAGCCGAGAAAACGTCCTTCCGTGGCGGCTGCCACAGTGCCGGAATAGATAACATCATCACCCATATTGGCGCCAGCGTTAATGCCGGCAACCACCATATCCGGTTCAACTTCGAGCAGGCCGGTAATGGCCAGATGCACACAGTCCGTCGGCGTCCCTTCCACGCGAATATAGCCATTTTCCATAGTGTGAGCACGGATCGGCGTATCCAGCGTCAGAGAGTTGCTGGCGCCGCTGCGATCACGATCCGGTGCAACTACCACCACATCCGCCACGGTCTCCAGAGAGGCTGCCAGCGCCTGCAAACCGGGAGCCTGGTAGCCATCATCGTTACTCAACAAGATACGCATCGCGCAATTCTAACCGAAAGCGGGTCTGGCCACATCCCGATTGGCTGTTTCTGGGGGTATAATTCCCCCATGAGTTCCAAAGACGACAATCCGGAGAATGAATCCAGCATATTCCGCAATGCCATGCGGGGCGTAAGACCCTTGCAGCATGACAAAATATCGCCCTGGCACAAGCACAAGCGTCCACTTCCCCTGGAGTTTCCCGATCAGGAACAACCCGGTGATGAGTTTGCAGATACTTCAGTGGAAACGCCGGATTTTCTGGAATTTCGCCGCCCTGGCATTCAGCACAGACTGTATACCGACCTGCAACGAGGGGTACTGAGCCCGGAAGCCACCCTGGACTTGCACGGCATGCGCGCCAGCGATGCCCGTCAGGCGCTGAGCCGGTTTCTCAACCAGAGCCTCAAAGCCCAGCACCGTTGTGTGCGTATCATTCACGGCAAGGGACGAGGATCAAACCAGCAACCGGTGCTCAAACAAAGGGTCAACCAGTGGTTGCCGCAACGCAAGGAAGTGCTGGCTTATTGTTCTGCCCCGGGCTGGGATGGCGGCAGTGGCGCGGCTTATGTCTTGCTTTCACGAAAATGGGGCGGATAGGGCACTGAAGCGATAATCTGTTTGCAGCACGTCTGCTGCATCATCCAAGCCATTTTCTGGCTTCGTTTCCATTTACAGAAACAAAACGCCGGAGTAGAATGCGGCCCTAGCAAAACACTTACATGCTGAACGCTCACTTCAGCGCTGGACAAGGATGTCAGTAAACCTCCAATCTCTGCAGAGATCTTCCACAACGCCTGCCGCTTCGGACTCCCGTCAATCCGGGCAGTCCACTCTCGTCACCATGAGTCCCCAAGCGCACAGACGGGAACAGCCATTGCCTGCGATTGCATACATGGGCCTGGGTGTCTGGAACATCTATTTTCTCACCAAATTCTTCCTCTACTGGAAGCAGTACATCGGTTTCCATGTCCTGGAAAACCTGGCATTTGCCGCTTTCCTGCTGGTGCCGGTCAGATCCGCCACTGGCCGCATACTGCGCCAGCTACTGGCCCTGCCCGTTGGCATTGCACTGTTCTACTATGACTCCTGGCTGCCGCCAGTCGAAAGACTGTTCAGCCAGGCAACCAATCTGCAGGGCTTCAGCCTGACCTATCTTGCCGAACTGGCCGGGCGCTTCATCGACATCCGTATCCTGGCAATTCTGGTGCTGATCTGGGCTGGCACCCAGATCCTCTCCCACTATCTGCGCATCGGCACCCTGGTCACTACTACCCTCATTGCCATGCTGATCTGGGATACGCTGGAGCAGCAAGGCATCCCCCTGCCCGCCACCACCACCTTCGCCGCGAATACCCAGGGCGAGGGGCAGACACCTCAAACCACCAGCGACGGCACCCGGGAGCCACTGGGCGCGGTACTGGAAGGTTTCTATCGCCAGGAAGCAGGACAACAGGTGAACTTCCCCGCGCCAGCACCGGACTCGGTGCCTTTCGACCTGTTGTTCCTGCACGTCTGTTCACTCTCCTGGGATGATCTGGCGCTTGCCGGGCTGACCAACCACCCACTGTTCGATCGATTTGACCTTCTCTTCACCAACTTCAACAGCGCCTCTTCCTACAGTGGCCCCGCCACAGTGCGGTTGCTGCGTGCCACCTGTGGACAGCCCAGTCACCATGATCTCTACCAGCCGGCGCCAGCTCACTGCTATCTGTTCGAGAACCTCAGCCAGGCAGGTTTCACACCCCAGCTTGCCATGAATCATGACGGCCATTTCGATGGTTTTCTCGAAGTCGTGCGTGAGCGGGGCAAACTGAAGGCTTCACTCCTGCCCCTCGATGACATAGCCATAGCGCAACGCTCTTTTGACGACTCACCGATCCATGGCGATCTCGCCGTGCTTGGTCACTGGCTAGAACAGCGCCAACGGGACAAGAAAGCCCGCGTTGCCACTTATTACAACAGCATCAGCCTACATGACGGCAATCGCCTGGTAGCCGGCCCCGGCAGCGAACTGAACAGTCTGGAGAGCTACCCTCTGCGGCTGCAACAACTGCTGGACGATCTCGAGCAGTTCCTGCACCAGGTCGAAACATCAGGGCGCCGCATGGTGCTGGTGCTGGTGCCAGAACATGGCGCCGCCATCCGCGGTGACAGGATGCAGATCGCCGGCCTGCGCGAAATTCCCAGTCCGGCCATTACCCGCGTCCCCGTCGCCATCAAGATAATCGGCCCCGGGCTGGAACGCCAAGGAGATCAGTTGCGGATAGAAGATCCGGTCAGTTATCTGACCATCAGCCACATTATCGAGCGGCTGTTGCAGGAAGATACTTTCGGCGGCAAAGATTACGACCCTGCCAGGCTGGTGGCCGATCTGTCACGCACAGATTTTGTGGCAGAGAATGAAGGAACCGTTGTGATGCGCCATGACGGCCGCTATCACCTGCGTCTGGAAGGCGAGGCGTGGATGGACTATCCCGTTGCCGAAGCAAAGCGAGTGATACCATGAGCCGGGAAAACCACTGTATCCCCGAGAATGGCAATCGGCTTTCTGAGGATGTCTGCAACCTGCTGCAGCACGCACCGGGTCTGTGCAATTACCATGAAATCCACCACCACGATCAGGTTCAGGAAATACTGCATCGCTGGCCACTGCTGGATCTGACAGCTGAAAAGACAGTTGTGTCACCACCAGCCACTTCATCCCCTGGACAGGGAACAAATGTGGTGCTGGTAACCGGTGCGGCAGGCGGCGTGGGCGCCACCACGGTGGTGGCCAACCTGGCCAGCGCCCTGCGCCAGCAGGGCGAGCAGGTTCTGGCAGTGGATCTCTCTCCGGGACAGGATCTGCACCTCCATCTGGGCAAACATGGGGGAGAAACGGGAACTGACGACAGGAAACCGATGGTTGAGGTGCTGTCAGCACAGGATGACCATGCATCGTTGCAGGGCGAAGATCGGCACCCAAATTGGCTGGCAGCCCGTCTGCCCGCACACCTCCCGGATTCATACGGCTGGATACTGATCGACTGCCCCTGGTCTGCACAGGCCACTTTTCATCAGGCCCGCTCTATCGCCCACCAGGTCCTGCTGGTCTGCACCACCGAACCTGCGGCATTTTCCCGTACCAGCCGTGCGCTGGCCGATCCGGCATCTGCACTCGAATCCGGCGCTGACAGGCTTCACATGCTGATCAATCGTTTCAATCCCGCGCACCTGCTGCAGCAGGACATCCATACCCTGTTGCACAGCAGTTCTCCAGTGGATCTGGCGCCTGCGGAAATACCCTATGACAGCCGCATCGCCGACAGTCTGGCCCTGGGTCGCAGTTTTCTCTCTCTTGATCCCGACTGCGAAGCAGCACAGTGCTTCCACTCTCTCGGTTACTGGTTGGCCAGTCAGGCGGCCCAGCGGAGGGCGGCTGCACCGTGAGCAACAACAACGGCGCACCAGCAGACGGAGCAGAGATGGGCGGCAACTCTGGCACACAGCAGCAGACCCGCAAAACCCGCCAGTCACTGCTGTTCAAACTGCCACCGGAATTTTTCCGTGAGCGCATCGCACCTCTCTATCCACAGGTCGATTTCCGTAACCTGCGGCCAACTGATCTGATCCGCATCCTGATCCAGACCATCTGGCTGGCGATCGTTCGTGTCGATTCACCGGCGCCCCGCCCGCTGGTACGGGCACGCTGGCTGCGCCGACAGCTGAAGCGCTGGGCTCGACACCCCCTCAAGATCATGCCACAACGCTGGAAGGTGCAACAGGCGCCTTCTCGCATGCGGCGCCAACTGGAGAAAGTCGCCATACAGAAGTTCTGGTCGAATCGGCCACTGGCTCTGGTCGCCTATCCGGTCGCCATCGGCATCCTGGTGATCAGCATCATCACTCCATTCAGCCTGTTCAGCCAATTGCTCTTTACCCTGCTTCTATGGTTCATCGCCTTGTCGATTCGGCACATCCGCGGCAATTTGCCGGCCATGATCCTGATTCTGCTGTCGGTGATCGCTTCCGGCCGCTACCTGTGGTGGCGCTTCAATTACACCCTCAACTGGGACAACCTCCTCGACCTGTCTCTCGGTTTTGTCCTGCTCGGCGCCGAACTGTTTGCCTGGCTGGTGCTGATGCTGGGTTACTTCCAGACTGCCCGACCACTGCAACGCCAACCGGTGGAACTGCCCGCCGACCCGACAAAGTGGCCAACGGTGGATGTATTCATCCCCACCTACAATGAACCCCTGGATGTAATCAAGCCTACGGTATATGCAGCCCTGGCCATGGACTGGCCCAAAGAAAAAATCAATGTCTACATACTCGATGATGGGCAACGGGAGGAGTTTCGCCAATTCGCCGAACGCGCTGGCGCCCGCTACATGGCCCGCTCCGACAACAGTCACGCCAAGGCGGGCAATCTCAATCACGCCCTGGCGAAAACCAGCGGCGAGTTCGTCGCAATCTTCGATTGTGACCACATTCCCACCCGCTCCTTTTTGCAGGTCAACATGGGATGGTTCCTGCGCGACCCGAAACTGGCGCTGATGCAGACGCCACACCATTTCTTCTCCCCGGATCCGTTCGAGCGCAACCTGGGCAACTTCCGTCAGGTTCCCAACGAGAATGAGTTGTTCTACGGGCTGGTTCAGGACGGCAACGACCTGTGGAACGCCACTTTCTTCTGCGGTTCTTGCGCTGTGCTGCGGCGTGAGCCTTTGGAAGAGATCGGCGGCATCGCCGTAGAGACGGTTACCGAGGATGCCCACACCGCCCTGCGCATGCACCGGCTGGGCTACAACACGGCCTATATCAAGATCCCCCAGGCTGCAGGGCTGGCAACAGAGAGCTTCTCCGCTCACGTCGGCCAACGCATCCGCTGGGCACGCGGCATGGTGCAGATTTTTCGCCTCGACAACCCTTTACTGGGCAAAGGGCTGAGCCTGGCGCAACGGCTCTGTTACGGCAATGCGATGCTTCATTTCCTCGCCGGCATACCCCGGCTGGTCTTTCTCAGCGCACCATTGGCATTTCTTTTGCTACACGCCTACATCATCTATGCGCCAGCACTGCTGATTCTGCTCTATGTGGCGCCACACATCTTACACGCCAGCATCGCCAACTCCCGCATCCAGGGGAAATACCGCTACTCCTTCTGGGCTGAAATCTATGAAACTGCCCTCGCCTGGTATATCGCCCGGCCTACCACCACTGCACTCATCAACCCCCACAAGGGCAGTTTCAACGTCACCGCCAAAGGTGGTTTGATCCAGGAAGACCACTTTGACTGGAAAATTTCCAAACCCTTTCTGATTCTGGTCGCGCTCAATTTCCTGGGCACAGTGGTGGGGCTATGGCGCCTGGTCGAGGGTCCGGAACACGAAGTCGGCACCGTACTGATCAATATGGGCTGGGCCAGCTACAACCTGATGATCCTGGGGGCGGCGCTGGCCGTCGCAGCGGAAGCCCGTCAGGTGCGCAAGGCGCATCGTGTCACCTTCCGCATACCGGCAGCCCTGCTGCTGCCAAACGGCCGTCATCTGCAAGCGAAAATCCAGGATTTTTCCCTTGGCGGCATGAGCCTGGAATGCCAGGAAAGCGACAACCTGAGAGATGGCATGGAACTGCACATCTCCCTGCGGCGGGGACAGCGCAACTATACCTTCCCCGCTACCCTGGTCTATCTCAGGGGCAAGCAGCTGGGACTGCAGTTTCAGGGTCTGACGCCTCGCCAGGAAGCAGACCTGGTGCAATGCACCTTCAGCCAGGCTGACATCTGGCTGGACTGGGCAGCTGGCCGACCACATGATCGTCCTCTGAGCAGCCTGAAAGAAGTATTGGCCAAAGGAATGGAAGGCTATCATCGAATGTTTCATTTTGCCTTTCCCCGCCATGTCAGATCACTGGTCAACCATGCTCGTGGGCTGCTGGGCTATCTCGCCACCTATCTGCCGCGCCGGCCGATCACCTCAACCAATTACAGAACCTCACTGGAAACCTCATGAAGACCGGAAGATTACTTTTGCCAACCATCTTGTTCATCTGTCTGTGCAGCCCATTGGCGCTCGCCCAGTCATCAGAGGAATACGAGGAACTGCCGGTGGAGCGGCGCCACTACAGCTTCGAGGAGCTTGGCGCCAGTCATCCACTGACTCTCAGCGGCGCTGGCGGCAGCATGGCTCTGTCTTTCGGCGTGCGTGGCGATGAATTGGTCACCAGCGCCCGGGTCAGAATCACCTATACCTATTCTCCGTCATTGCTTCCCGGCCTTTCCCACATCAAGGTGTTGCTGAACGACGAAGTCCTGGCCACCCTGCCCATGCCGCAACAAGAAGCAGGTACACCGGTAACGCAGGAGGTCTCTCTCGATCCGCGCTTCCTCGCCGATTTCAACAACCTGCGCTTCGAGATGGTGGGCCATTACAAGGAGGAGTGCGATGATCCGCTCCACTCCAGTCTCTGGGCACAAATCAGCAACCGCAGCCAGTTGTTGCTCGAAGTGCAGCAAATACAGCAACTCACCGATCTGGCGCATTTTCCCGAGCCGTTTTTTGATGCACGCGATCTGAAGCGCCTGGATCTGCCGTTCATATTTACTACAGAAGCCAGCCATGAAACCCTGGCGGCAGCAGCGGAGCTCGCTTCCTGGTTCGGCATCGAAGCGGCCTGGCGCGGCGCCCGCTTTCCAACCCTGATCAACGAGTTGCCGGAACGCTATGGCGTGGTTTTTGCCACCAACGAACAGCTCCCCGGTTTTCTCAGCAAGCACCCGCCGGCAAGCGCACCCACCATCGCTGTCATCAACCACCCGCAGAACCCCCGGGGCAAGCTACTGCTGATCCTGGGGCGCCATGAGGCAGATCTGCGCACTGCGGTACACGCGCTGGTGCTGGGTCAGGCAGTATTCTCCGGCACTGTAGTCGAGGTCAGTGACTCCACCCTGTTAACAAAGCGGCAACCCTACGACGCCCCAAGCTGGGTGCGACTGGATCGACCGATGAAATTTGGTGAACTGGTGGAGAACCGGAATCAACTGCAGGTTTCCGGCCACCAGCCTGGAGCCATCCATATCGATCTACGGGTCCCCGATGACCTATTCACATGGCGCAGCAAGGGCATTCCGCTCAACCTCAAATACCGTTACTCCGCTCCTCGCGTGGAAGATGAGTCTCGCCTTACGGTCAAGTTCAACGACCAGTTCCTCACCGCTTTCAACCTTAAAAAAGAAGGATGGGGGGACAGCAAAAAAGGGGGCGCCATCCCCCTGCTCGGCGGGCTGCTCGATGGCACCAATGAACTGCTGCTGCCTTCCTTCGGTATGCGCAGCCACAACCAACTGCAGTTCCAGTTCACCTTCGGTTATCATCAGAGCGGTGGCTGCGGCAACCATGATATCGACAATATGCACGCCACCATCGACGATGATTCCCAGATCGACTTCACCGGCTACCCTCACTATGCAGCCTTGCCCAATCTGCGCTTCTTCGCCAACTCTGGCTATCCTTTCACCCGCCTGGCGGATCAATCCGAAACCGTCGCCATTATCGCCTCGCAACCAACGCCGGAGGAAATCACCACCCTGCTTACCCTGGCCGGACGCTTGGGCGAATCAACCGGCTATCCGGCCACCCGTTTGAGGGTAGCGCCGCCAGCGGCAACCGGGGAGCTGCAAGACAAGGAAATCCTGATCATCGGCAGCCGCGCCGCCCGTCCCCTGATGGAGCAATGGGGACTCAACCCCACCGCGGAACTGGGCAAGCTGGGAACCATCAGCACAGCCACGCTGACGGTAACACCGCAGTATGACTGGTTCGGCTTCGAAACCACGCCCGAACCTGCTCCTGCCGCCCGTATCACAGCCAGGCCTGGCGGGCCACTGGCCGCAATTATAGCCTTCGAATCACCGGTTACTGCAAACCGCAGTGTCGTGGCGCTGATGTCCAATACCCCCGACAACCTGCCCAAGCTGCTGGCTGCACTGGAAGACCCGGAGGCAGTCTCGGCGATGCACGGCAGCGTGGCTTTCGTCCGTGGCGGCAAGGTGGCCAGCAGCGATACCACACTGGTCGGACAAACCTATTTCGTCGGCGAGATTTCCCACTGGAGGCAAATCCAATTCTTCTTTTCGCGCCATCCCCTGCTACTGATCTTCCTCACTGTCGCAGCAACGCTGGTGGTGGCTTTCGCCCTTTGGCGTGTCCTCAAAAACGTGGCTCGCCGCCGCATGGAAGTGGGAGAAAAAACACCGTGACGGGCAGGCTGGCAAGGCTTTCTCCGCTGTTGCTGCTGGCCTGGCTGCAAGGAGCTTTGGCCGACACCTGCCCCCCATGGGTGCTGTGGCAAAACTTCCAGAAACACCTGGTCAGCGAAGATGGCCGGGTTATCGATTACCACTCCCCGGCCCTGCACAGCACTTCTGAAGGCCAGGCCTATGCCCTGTTCATGGCGCTAGTGAACAACGACCGGGAGCGCTTCGATCAATTGCTGCGCTGGACGGAAAACAATCTCGCCCAAGGCGATCTCCATGCCCGTTTGCCTGCCTGGCAATGGGGGCGGAAAGCGGACAAGAGCTGGGGGGTTATCGACGCCAACAGCGCCAGCGATGCCGACCTGTGGCTCGCATACAGCCTTGCCGAGGCGGGGCGCCTCTGGAGCCGACCACGCCTGACCACACTGGCCAGGTCCCTCGCCAGGCGTATTCTCGCGGAAGAAAGCGCCCGTTTGCCTGGCCTGGGGCTGATGCTGCTTCCCGGCCCCCGGGGGTTTGTCATGCAAGACGGCCGCTGGCGTCTCAACCCCAGCTATCTGCCGCTGCAGCTGTTGCGCCACATGGAGCAGCTGTTGCCAGAAATGGGTTGGCAGGAAATCCTGGACAATACCCTCACCATGCTGCAAGCCAGTCGGCTCGGCCTTATTCCCGACTGGATCCTGTATGACAAACGACACCGCTTCCTGGCAGACACAAAGCATGGAAACAGAGGGAGCTATGATGCCATTCGCGTCTATCTGTGGGCGGGAATGCTTCACCCTGAAGAACCGGCCCGCACCACTGTACTGAATTTGCTGGCCCCCATGGCCAGGCTTATTGAGGAACTTGGAGCACCGCCCCGCAGCATCGACACAAAAACCGGCCAGGCAGACATGACTGGATCACCGGGGTTCTCTGCCGCCCTGCTACCGCTGCTCCAATCACTCCATCATCCCCGACTGGTGGCACAGTTGCAAAGCCAGGCAAGGAATGTTCTGCAGCACCCGGATCATTATTATGATCAGGTATTGGCGCTGTTTGCGCTGGGCTGGATGGAGGGCCGTTACCGGTTCGACCGCCACGGATACCTGCTACCCCGATGGACATCCCCATGCACCACCACCAGCCACTCCTGACACTGCTGCTCACTGCCCTGCTGACCTCGGCCGCCGGGCAGGGCATTGCACAAAGTGACGTCACCGTTTCCCTACAGGAACGCGCCCAGTTCTGGCGCTCGCTCGGCCGCGCCGACCTGGCTCGCCAGGCTTTGCAAAAATCACTGCGCACCACGCCAGACAACCCGCAGAGCCTGGCACTCCTGGCCTTTGTATCACTCGATCTGGACGAACGCCAACAAGCCATGGAGCTTTCTCGACAACTGCAACAACGGCATTCGGAATCTCCCTACGCCGCGGCCCTAGGGCAAATGCTCGAGATCACGGGTGACAAGAGAACACAGCTGGGGCAGGCGCGACTGATGGCAAGCACCGGAAGACGGGAAGAGGCACTGCGCCTATATCAAGCACTTTTTGCTGGCTCTCCACACCCTTCCCCCCTGGCTCTCGAGTACTGGCAATTGCTTGGAAGAGAACCTGTCTACCGCGAAGAGGCGTTACAGGGGTTGCAGATACTGAACCGAACCTACCCCGGAAATCTGCGCTACAAGATGGCACTGGCCCGCCACCTTGCCAGGCGCAAACCGCCACCACTGCAGAGCATCGAAACCTTCATCGAATTAAGCCAGTATTCCCAGCTCCAAAGAGAGGCGCAATCGGCTTGGCGCAATGCCGTTCTTGCACTCGATGCAGTACCGGACGCACTGCCCAAGCTGCGCCGCTACCTGCAACAGGATCCCAAAGACAGCGTGGTCGCGGAACAAATCCGAACCATCGAAACAGCAGCCATCGCCAAACGAAAGCGCGACGATGATCCGGTGTACATCGGGCTGCAGCGCGGCCTCACCCGTATGGAGGCGGGCGATCTCGCTGCTGCAGAACCCCTGATCACCACCGCTGTCCGGAAATGGCCCCGGCAGGCTGATATAGCAGGCTCCATGGGTCGCTTGCGGCTGAAGCAGGCCCGCTACCAGCAAGCCGCTTCCTGGTTCCAAAAGGCACTGGCGATAGACGACGCCGGAAAGTGGCGCTCACTGTTGCAAACCGCAACCTACTGGGGGCTGATCAAACGCGCCAAGTCAGCGCAGGGCAACGAACAGCTGCCGCAAGCGGAAAAAATGCTGCGCGAGGCACTCCGCCTCGACCCGCAAGAGGCATACGGCACCTCCCTGCTGGCACAACTGCGATCACTGCGGGGAGATACCAATGAGGCAGAACAACTCTATCAACAGGCTCTCGACATCGATCCTCAAAACAGTACAGCATTGCGCGGGCTGGCCAATCTTTATGCCGAAAATGACCGGCTGGATGCGGCATTTGCGCTGCTGGACAGTCGAAAGCTGGCCCTGGGGGACTCCTGGGCCAGCTTGCAGGCTTCCCTGCTGCACCGGCGCGCAGACCAACAGCACCATGGGGGCGATGCCGACGCGGCAATTGCAACCCTGCATCGGGCAATCAACCTCGAGCCGGACAACCCCTGGCTGCGCTTCGATCTGGCTCGCTTGTTGCTGGGCAAGCAGGAAGAACAGCAGGCCATCGAGCTGTTTGAGCGGGGGCTGGAACTGGCCCCCCAGGATCCACAGATGCGCTATGCCTATGCCCTGCTGCTCTCCCGCCTGGATCGGGACACCGAGGCATTGCAACAGCTGGCTGCTCTTCCGCAGGCCCGGCTATCAAAGAGTATGCGGCAGTATCGAAACAGGCTGCAACAAAACCACCAGCTGCAACAGGCCCGAACCCTGGCCGAACAGGCGCAACAACAGCAGGCGAAAAAGATCCTCCGACAACTGCAGCAGCAGTTCAAGGACGACCCGGGCGTGCTGCTGGAGATTGCCGAAACCTGGAGCGCCATCGATGCACCCCAATCTGCCCGACAACTGTTGCTCCAATTGGAAAGAAGCACTGACCTGAGCACCGAGCAGCAGTACAGGCGCCGCCAGCTGGAGCTGGCTGCAACAATCAGCCACGCCGATGCACTGACGGCTGCGGGCGAGCCCCACCAGGCTCTCGAACTCCTGACCGAAACCCGGCAGCGCCTCGGAGCAGAGCCAAAACTGCTGCGACGCATGGCCAGGCTGCACAGTCGCACCGGCGACTACGATACTGCATTGTCACACTATAAGGTGCTGGCGGGGATAGCGCTGGCCCTCCCCGGCAGCCAGGGCGAGGATGCGCAGTGGCTGCACTGGTCGCGGATCAACGCCGATGCCAACCTGCGCGACGAAGTAGCCGATCTGTTACAAAGCCGGAGCCCAAAAATCCTTGCCGGACTGCACCTGAGAAGCCGGGATGCCAGCGATGGCCTCTCCAGCCTGGAATCCTACGAAACACCTCTGGAGATGCAGTGGCCACTACGGGGCGGCAATCTGTTCGCCCATGTCTCACCCGTGCGGCTGGATGCCGGCCGGCTCGATCTGGGCAAGAAACGCACGCGCCGGCTCCAGGGCACCGGTGCCCTTTGCCTGGAAAACTGTGTACGCACATCGATTCCCCAGGTCGAACACGGCACATCTTTTGCCATCGGCTATCGCGGCGAGGGATGGCGGGCTGACCTGGGCAGTTCCCCCTTGGGCTTTCCGGTTTCCCACCTGCTGGGGGGCATAGAGGTGGAAGGCGATCTGTTCGACATAGGCTGGCGCCTGGGCCTGTCACAGCGCCCTGTCACCAGCACCCTGCTCAGCTATGCCGGGATGAAGGATGCGCAAAGCGGCAAGATCTGGGGCAGCGTGGTAGCCACAGGTGCGCATCTTGGTCTCAGTTGGGATCAGGGTGGCTCTTATGGTATCTGGGGCACCTTGGGCGCCCACCGCCTGCATGGGGAGCGGGTTGCCGACAATCTACGGCTTCGCGCCCTGGGGGGCGTTTACTGGCGCCTGCTGGATAAAGAAGACTATCAATTGCGTGGGGGCTTCAACCTCATGACCTGGCGCTTCGACAAAAATCTCGAGGAATTCACCTTCGGCCATGGCGGCTACTACAGCCCGCAATCCTACGCATCACTTTCGCTGCCGGTGAGCTTCTACGGCCGCAAGGGCCGCTGGTCCTGGGAACTGCGCGCCTCCGTCTCCTACTCCCACTCGCGCATTGAGCGCAGCCCCTACTACCCCAATGATCCGGATCTGCAAGCCAAAGCGGAACAATTCGCACCTGTAACCGGCATCACCCCTTTCTATGAAGGCAGCTCCGGCCCCGGCACCGGCTACAAGCTCGGTGGCACGGTGGAGTACCGGGTCAACCCCTATCTCCATCTGGGCGCCCGGATGGAAATCGAGCGCGCAGATTTCTATGCGCCAAATAATTTCGCCCTGTATTTCCGTTACAGCGCCCGCCCGCGCCTGAAGCCGATGCCCCTTTACCCCCAGCCAACCATCACCTATCCCGAGTTCGACTGATCCCGGGTAGCCATTAACAGGATGTTGAAAAACGGTGTTTTTCAACATCCTGTCAGCCCGGCGGCCATTTGTATTCAGGACACCTGGTTAGTGTACTGCGTCGGAATTAAAGGTTCTTCCAGAGCCTTTAATTCCGACGCAGTACACTAGACAGCTCCCTGACCACAGCTGTGGCATAGCTACCACTGTTCAAACCAAAGTCCAGCTCCAGGACGTCATTTTCCAGCCGCCATTGCAGATCACTCACGGCAGCGCACAGGGCACGGCGATCGGCCTCCAGGCCAAAGCGTATCAGGCCGTCTATCCAGGGCTGATGTGCTTCGAGAACTTCCCGCTCCAGACCGGCTGCGATCCCGAAAGGTTGCAAGGCGCGTCCTGGTTTGCCGCAGAGAGGGCCAGTTACATGGACTTCCAGATTTTCCAGGCGCCCAGCCAGTTCAGCATCATCTTTCTCCGCCATGAACTGCCCTCGTCCACCAGCCAGTTGCATCACATCACCTTCCAGCAATTGCCTCCATGATCCATCGGCTACCCGTGCCGTCAGCACCTTGTTGAACAACCAGGAACGGGCGGCGGATAACCAGATGCTGCGCTTGTCCCGCCGTACTTTTTTTGCCTCTCCGGCAAACAGGGCCTGGGCGCGCTGCAGGTTGTTGCCTTCACGCCCGAAACGCTGGGCGCCAAAATAATTGGGGACGCCATGCCCGGCAATTTTCTGCAGGCGCTCTTCCAGCATGAGCGGGTCGCAGGATAACTCCCGTATGCGCAGTTTAAAATGATTTCCCCGCAAGGTGCCCCGGCGCAGTTTACGGTGGTGGCGCTGTGCTTCGAGTACCTGCAGGTTTTCACCTTCCAGCTGACTCCAGTCGGGGTCTTCCTTTCCTGGCAAATGCACGGAAAAGGTCTGGGTGGTGACCGCTACCCGGTCTTTCAGCCCGGCATAGCTGACATCACGGGCACGAACACTTGCCAGGCGGGCGATATGGGTAGCCACTTCTGCGGTGTTGAGATTGCGTTTGCAGATCTTGAGCAACACATGCTCCCCCGAACCGGATGCTTCCACGCCCAGATCCTCTTCCACCTGGAAGTCTTCCGGCGAGGCGCGCAAGACTGCCTCACCGACAGGGCCACCCCAGGCGAAAGGCAGATCTGTTGTGGGATCAGGCATGGATCAATACAACAGCATGAGCGGCGATGCCTTCGCCCCTTCCGGTAAAACCCATTTTTTCGGTTGTGGTGGCCTTGATGTTGACCTGCATGGAATCAATGCCAAGATCTTCGGCAAGGCGGATTTGCATGGTTTCGATATGGTTGCTTAGTCTTGGCTGCTGGGCGATTACCGTGGCATCGACGTTGCCGGGCCTGAATCCAAGCTGCTGCAATTCCTGCACCACCCGGCGCAGCAGGATACGGCTGTCAATGTCCTTGAATACCGGATCGGCATCAGGAAAATGCCTGCCGATATCCCCCAGTCCTGCCGCGCCCAGCAGGGCGTCGCAAAGCGCATGGATGAGCACATCACCATCGGAATGCGCAACCAGACCCTGATCATGGGGAATGGATACGCCCCCCAGCACTATATGATGGCCGGGGCCAAAACGATGGGCGTCATAACCGTGGCCGATACGCATGGGCGTTACTTCCGCTTGACGTGTTTCATCATGCGCTGGCGCTTTTGCTGCTGACGGGCATTGAGCTTGTTGCGCCGCCCCTTGAACGGATTCTTGCTGGTGCGGAATTCGATCCGCACCGGCGTTCCCCAAAGCTTGAATGCCTTGCGAAAGCGATTCACCAAGAAGCGTTGGTAGGTGAGCGGCACAGATTCGGTCTGATTGCCATGAATAACGATGATGGGTGGATTCTGTCCACCCTGATGGGCATAACGCAGCTTGATACGACGCCCCCGCACCAGAGGCGGTTGATGCTCCATGATCGCCTGTTCCAGAATATTGGTCAGATCCGATGTCTTGAGATCACTGGTGGCGGCGCGGTAGGCTGCATCCACGGCTTTCATCAGATGCCCGACGCCGGTGCCACGCAGGGCGGAAATGAACAGCACCTCGGCGAACGAGAGGAAAGGCAGCTTGCGCTCCAGTTCAGATTTGATGCGATCCCGTTCGTCGCTGTGCAGGCCGTCCCATTTGTTGATCACCACCACCAGGGCGCGACCACTATCCACCACATGCCCTGCCAAAGTAGCATCCTGCTCGGAGATACCCTGGTGGGCATCGAGCACCAGCAGCACCACATTCGCCTGCTCCATGGCTTGCAGGGTTTTGATGATGCTGAATTTTTCAATGACCTCTGCGATCCGGGCGCGACGGCGCACGCCGGCGGTATCCACCAGGGTGTATTGCCTTCCCTGATGTTCGAAGGGTACTTGAATGCTGTCACGGGTGGTGCCGGGTTTGTCGAAAGCCACCAGACGTTCTTCACCCAGGAGGCGATTGATCAGGGTAGACTTGCCCACGTTGGGACGGCCGACCACAGCAATTTGCGTGCCGCGCTGTTCTGCCACTTCTTCTTCTTCTGCAGGAGGCAGAAAAGCCAGGACTCTGTTGATCAGTGGTTTGACGCCACGACCATGGGCAGAGGATATGGCCACGGGATCGCCCAGTCCCAGGGCATGAAACTCGGCACCGGCGATATCGCTGTCGAGAGATTCCGCCTTGTTTGCCACCACGGTAATGGGCTTGCCGGTTTTTCGCAGCTCGGCCGCGATCTGTTCATCCGCACCAGCCAGCCCTTCCCTGGCATCCACCAGGTAAAAAATATGGTCAGCTTCATCGATGGCCAGGCGCACCTGCTTGTCCATGAGCACTTCCACACCTTCACGCTTACCGCTGATACCGCCGGTATCCACCACCACATAAGGACGATTTCCAATGCGCCCCACGCCATATTGGCGGTCGCGGGTCAGGCCGGGTTGATCCGCCACCAGGGCATCCCTGCTGCGGGTGAGGCGATTGAATAACGTGGATTTGCCGACATTGGGTCTGCCCACCAGGGCGATAACGGGAAGCATGTTTTACTCGGGAAGCCCCAAGGCTGTCAGTTTTCCGTCGCTGGCGAGCACATAAAGGATGTCATCAACCACCAGAGGCGCAGCGACAATGGCATTGCCCACACGCTGGCGCGCCGCCATGGATCCATCTTCTGAAGACAGCCAATGCAGGTAACCCTCAAAGTCACCAACCACGGTAAAATCTCCCTGCAATGCAGGCGCGCTCAAGCCGCGGTTCATCAAGGCCTTTTGCCGCCAGCGGGCAGAACCCGTATCCGGATCCAGAGACCAGACGAACCCCTGGGCATCGGTAACAGCCAGCTGCTGCCAGTTCACCGCCATGTTGTTGTACACAGAAATCTTGCGTTTCCAGAAAACTTTGCCACTGCCTTCTCCCAATGCAGCCACATCACCCTGGTAGGCGCCGCCATACACAGTGCCGCTATAGATCAGCGGGTCACTATCGACATCCACCATTCGCTCCAGATCAGAACGGCCGCTGGGTACGGTGATATGACCCTCCCATTCGATGGCGCCGGTTTCCAGAGACAGGGAGATCATTTTTCCACCAGCCAGGCCGCAATACACGCTGCTGCCGCTGATCACCGGGGAACTGCTGCCCCGCAGGGTCAGCACGGGCACCTTGTGATCGTACAGCCACAACTGCTCGCCGCTGGCGGCATCCAGCCCGAACAGCTTGCCGTCACCCGCATGCACCACTACTACACCACTGCCAATGGCCGGCACTGCCAAAATTTCACTGTTCAGATCACGGCGCCAAAGCTCTTCACCCGTCCGGGTATCAAAAGCAGCCAGCTGCCCTTCCGCGGTACCGATTGCAAGCAGACCTTCCGCAACACCGGGACCGGCTGACGCCCGCAAACCGGTTTCCACCCGCCATACCTGCTTGCCGGTATCCGCCTCCACAGCAAACAGGTCACCATCCACACTGGCGACATACAGTATCCCTTCATCCACCGCTGGCTTGAGGCGATTCAGATCATCCGAGGCATCACCAATATCCATACTCCAGATCTGCTTTGGCTGGATGATGGCAGTAAAATCCACCAGCTCCGCCGGTTCCAGCGCGGGGTCATCACTACCGAACCACTCACGCGGGTCGGCCATGGTGCCACAGCCAGATAGAACTGCACTGAGCAGCAACAGCGGTGGCAATCGGAGCAATAGTTTCATTGACTATCCACCCAGTTCCATCAGTTTCATGCGAATCAAAGAGGGGTTGCTCACGCCTTTCTCCAGCGCCCGGGAAAAGGCGGTTCTGGCCGCCTCCCGGTCTCCCCGGGCAAGTTTTACTTCCCCTTGAATACTCAGAAATTCACCCTGATACGCATCTTCGGCGGGATTTGCGGTAAGGTCAAAGGCTTCATCATATGCCTGCATGTCCAGCATCAGCCGGGCCAGGCGAATCTTCGCCAGCTGGCTGATGGCCTCCTGTTTGGCGTTGTCCAGCACCCATTGCAACTGCACCCTGGCTTTATCCTTGTTTCCTGACTGGTATTGCAATTGCGCCAGCTCCAGGGCGGTAAACATCGCATAGGCAGAACCCTTGTATTCATCGAGCAAGATTTTGCCACGCTGCTCTGCAGCTTCCAGGTCGCCATTGTAGGCCGCTTGGGAAAAGCCTTCGAAACTGGCCGAAGCATTCTCGGCCTGAACGCGCTGGTACTCCAGCCATCCCTTGCCACCGCCAACAACCACCAGGCCCAAGACGATACCGCCAATGACGGATTTACCATTTTCCTTCCACCATTTTTTGATGGCTTCAACCTGTTCTTCTTCTGTCTGATAGGTACTCACTCGATTATTCTCCGGTCATTTCCTTTAGGAATTCTGCCAATTCATCATGGTTAACGGAAACCTGCTCCCGATCCTGCCGCAACCATTTTACACCAACATGCTGGTTTTCCAGCTCATCATCACCCAGAATCAGCGCCACTGCGGCACCGCTGCGATCTGCACGCTTGAATTGGGACTTGAAGCTACCGCCGCCACAATTGCACTGCAGTCTGAGCCCAGGCACTTCACTACGCAGCCTTTCCGCCAGTATCAAACCGGCTTGCCTGGCCTTTTCCCCTGCTAGCACCAGATAGGCATGAGGGACTGTGGAGACCCGCGCCTGACTCAGGGTTTCCAGCACCGCCACCAGGCGATCCACGCCCATGGCGAACCCGACTGCCGGTGTGGGCCTGCCGCCCAGTTGCTGTACCAGCCCGTCATAACGACCACCAGCGCAAACCGTGCCCTGAGCGCCCAGAAGATCCGTCACCCACTCAAAGACGGTGCGGGAATAATAGTCCAGCCCCCGCACCAGGCGGGTGTTGATCACATAGTCAATACCGGCAGCATCCAAGCCTTCGGTAATGGCGGAAAAATGCGCCCGGGATTCTTCTCCAAGATCATCCATGAGAGAGGGGGCTGCTGAAATAAGTTCCATCATTTCAGGGTTCTTGGAATCCAGAATACGCAGGGGGTTGCTATTCAGGCGTCGCCGGCTGTCCTCGTCCAATTGATCCCGGTGCTCCTGAAAATACTCCACCAGCCGCGCCCGATAGACCTTGCGCTCGTCGGGCATGCCGAGGGTGTTTATCTGCAGCTCCAGCCCGGGGATACCCAGCTCGCGCCAAAGTCTCACCGTAACCAGGATCACTTCCAGGTCGATATCCGGCCCGGACATGCCGTAGGCCTCCAGGCCAATCTGCTGAAACTGACGATAGCGCCCCTTCTGCGGGCGCTCATGGCGAAACATGGGGCCCTGGTACCACAGACGCTGGATCTGGTTGTGCAGCAAACCATTTTCCATACAGGCCCGCACGCAGCCGGCCGTACCTTCCGGGCGCAGAGTCAGTGAATCTCCATTGTGATCCACGAAGCTATACATCTCCTTTTCCACGATGTCCGTAATTTCACCGATAGAGCGCTTGAACAGCTCGGTCATCTCCAGAATCGGCATGCGGATTTCACGATAGGCGTAGGACTGAAAGACCCGGCGCACGGTATCTTCCAGAAACTGCCATAGAGGAGTTTCGTCCGGCAGGATGTCATGCATCCCCCGGACTGCCTGAATTTTCTTGGCCATTTAGTTGTTCGTTGGGTTGAAGGTTAACTTGGCGACATTGCCTTTGGTGTAGGGCGCAAGGTCAAAAGGTCTGCCATCAATGGTGATGCTGACATTGCGGGCATTGCCCAGCACCATTTTATATGGCGGCTTGCCCTTGAGCTCATATTTATCGCCGGCCTGACGCCTCCCCACCAGCTTGAAACTGCGGCTGCTGTCGCGTACATCAACCCAGCAGTCCCCGCTGAAAGACAACAACACCCGGGGTTGCACGGCAGCCTGCTGCTCATTTTCCCCGGCCGGAGCTGGCGCTTCACTTTCTCCAGAAGAAGCCCCGTTTTCAGTTTCTGTTAGCGGGACTGGTGCATCATCCACCACGACCTCCGGTGATTTTTCCATTGCTTCAGCAGGAGAAGCAACCACCGGCGTTTGCGGAGCAGTTTGCACCGGCGCGGCAACAGCGGCGGGAGCAATCTCCTCCATTTCTACTGCGGGCACCGTCTGTGCAATTGACTCTTCCAGCGCCGATTCTTTGTCCAGATAGGATTTCCACCACAAGCCAAATACCGTGATCAAAGCAATAGCGATCAGCCATGTCGCAAGACGCACCAGGCCATGGCTGCTGTGAATCTCCTTTCGAACCCCCTGTGCAACTGCCGGAGGAACCGAGCAATCTTCCCCTTCCGGGCAAAGCTGCCCGAACTCCTTGAGAACAACCTCCACCGGCGCGCCAACCAGACGTGCAAAGTTTCGGTAATAGCCCCGCACAAACACCCTGGCGGGCAACACCTCGTAGTTCTCTTCTTCCAGGGCATGAACCATGACCCGGCTCAGGTGCAATTGCTCTGCAACCGTTGCAACTTCCATGCCCATCGCTTCACGGGCCTGTTTCAGGCGCTTACCAGGAGACGGCACCAAGCCACCCGGCGATTGGTCGGTTTTCTTTGGAGATTGTCGCCTTTGTACCTTTACCGCTGCCATGATCTACGTTCAGTACCCCAGCTTCTGCGCTTGTTCTGAATCGGGGAATTCGGACTTGAGCAGAAGCTCGTCACTTCTTTCCTGATCCAGGTTTTCCAGCTTGCGCTCGATAAGAATGCTCAGGTAAAGCACTTGCGCCGTTGGCTTTGCCACCTCTCGGTAGCGTTGCAGATAGGCTCTGGCGGAGAAGTATTCTCCCTGTTGGTAACGCAGCTCTGCCATCTGAGACAACGCGGTGGGATACCCGGGATTGCGCTCCAGTGCCCGCAACAGATAGGATTCCGCTCCGGAGGTATTCCCCGCCTTTCCGGCGCAGTAACCTGCATTGGCAAGCGCTACCCATGGGGTCTCATACAGGGGGTTCTTCAATGCCTTGTCGAACAGAGGAGCGGCACGGGGATATTCACCCAGTTTGCACAGATAGCTGCCATATGCGTTCAGTGCATAAGGGTTGCGGTCATCCGCTTCTATCGAACGCTGATAAGCTGCATTGGCGGGACCATTTTCGCCCAGTGTTTCATAAATCAGCGCCAGCACCAGATGGGCGTTGCCGTTATTGGAATCACGCGCCACGGCTTGTTTTGCCTTGCTCAAGGCCGTGCGGTAGTCACCATGTCGCATATATTCATAAGCCAGCTTGACATAGGTGTCTGCCGCCGAGCTGTAGGTCTGCGCCTTTCCCAAATTGCCGGTATTGGGATCATTTTCCTCCCGAACCAGTCCGGTGTTACAGGCCCCCAAAAACATCGACAGCAACAATACCAGTAAATTGCGTTTCATGAAAAAAGCCCCTGTTGTTGCCGCTGGTGTCTGGAAACCGCCGTGCGTCCACTGCGATCCTGCACCTTGCCCACCAGTTGACCACAGGCTGCATCAATATCGTCACCCCGGGTCTTGCGCAACATGGCCATGATCCCAGCCCTCATCAGCTTCTGGCGGAAGGCTTCTATACGCTCCGGTGGCGAAGTTCGATAATCCGTTCCCGGAAAAGGATTGAACGGAATCAGATTGATCTTGGATGGTGTACCTTCCAGCAGGCGTATCAGCGCCCGCGCCTGGGCAATGCTGTCGTTCACTCCATCGAGCATGACATACTCCCAGGTAACCTTGCGGCGCTTGTCATCCCTGACAAACTCACGGCAGGCGGGAATCAGCTCTTCCAGGGGATATTTGCGATTGATCGGAACCAGCTCGTTGCGCAGCTCGTTATCCGGCGCATGCAGGGAAACAGCCAGACTCACATCAGACACCTTCCGCAGCCGATACAGATTGGGCACGATGCCCGAAGTACTGATGGTCACCCGGTACTTGGACAGTAAATAAGCCAGGTCATCCTGCATCAGGTCCATGGCGTCGACCACTGGTTCGAAATTCGCCAGGGGTTCTCCCATACCCATCATCACCACATTGGTAGGCGCCTTGCCCATTCGCCGGGTGGCATGCCAGACCTGCCCGATAATCTCTCCCACAGTGAGATTACGATTGAACCCCTGCCGGGCCGTAGCGCAAAAAGAGCAATTCAGTGCACAGCCCACCTGAGAAGATACACAAACCGTGTTGCGATTACCGTCCGGCAGATAAACCGTTTCGATACGCTGACCGTTGGCCAGTTCCATCACCCACTTGACTGTTCCATCCAGAGACGGCTGTTCCAGCACGATTTTCGGCAACCGCACCTCTGCTTCCATATGCAAGCTTGCGCGCAGTTTCTTGGAAAGATCGGTCATCTGATCGAAATCCGTCACGCCATGCTTGTGAATCCACTTCAACACATTGCGCCCGTGAAACGGCTTGGCGCCAAGGCTTACAAAGTAGTCCTCCATGGCCTTGCGGTTCAGATCCAGCAGATTTACAGGTTTGCCTGTGGTCAATGTGTGTTCCCGGAAAACATCCCAAAAAATGATTATTTATACTAAATATATAGGAAGCAGGCGATTTTACCTTGCATGGCACCTTTCCGCCAATGAATTCATGCCTGTTTGCCCGGCGGGTCTATAATCCTGTTTTTACCCCGACAAGAAAAGAGCCATGCTACTGCAAACAATCACCTTCGGAATCGCCTTTGCCCTTGCCGCAACTGGCCAGTCGCCCATGAAAAATCAGCCACAACAGTACCCCAGCGCCAAAAAGACGGATCAATTCGATATCTATCACGGCGTACGGGTCAGCGATCCGTACCGCTGGCTGGAAAACCTGGATTCAGCGGAAACCAGAGCCTGGGTCGAGGCAGAAAATCAGCTGACCAATGCCTGGCTGGAAAAATTCCCCGAACGTGAGCGCATTCGCAAGCGGCTGACCGAGCTATGGAACTATGAGCGCTATTCTGTGCCCTACAAGAGGGCAGGACGCTATTTCTTCCGCCGCAACGATGGCCTGCAGAACCAGTCTGTAGTCTACACCCAACACAGCTTGCAGGATCAGCCTGAAGTCCTTATCGACCCGAACAAGCTATCAAAAGACGGTACCGTCGCGCTGAAGGACTCCGCCGTCAGTCCTGACGGGAAATATTACGCCTATGCTGTTGCCGAGGCCGGATCAGACTGGACTGAATGGCGCATCAGGGATATCGACACCAAAAAAGATCTGGATGATCATCTGAAGTGGATAAAGTTTTCCGGAGTTTCCTGGGCTGCGGACAGCCGGGGATTTTACTACTCTCGCTATGATGCACCTGAAGGTGACAACCGGTTCAAGGACATCAACTATTTCCCCAAGCTCTACTTCCACCGTCTGGGTGAGTCCCAGGCGCAGGATCAGCTCATTTACCATCGCCCGGATCACAAGGAATGGTCCTTCAACGGCATCGCCACGAAAGATGGAAAGTACCTGCTGATCGAGGTCGGGCGGGGCACAGAGGATAAAAACCTGCTCTACTATCAGGATCTGGAGCACCCACAAAGCAGCATCAAACCCCTCGTTGAAACCTGGCAGGCCAGCTATTCGTATCTGGGAAATCAGGGCTCAAAATTCTGGTTTCTGAGCAATGACAAGGCCCCGCGGGGCAAAATTCTGGAAATCGATCTCAACAATCCCGGCCGGGAACACTGGAAGGAAATGCTGGCCGAATCGAAAGATGCCATTGAAACCGCCAGCATGGTCAACAACAGTTTTATCATCAGCTATCTTCACCATGCCCGGCACAAAATCCTGATCAAGCCGCTCACGGGAAAAGCGCATGAACTGGAGCTGCCGGGCATCGGCAGCGCCGGGGGATTTTACGGCGAGCAAGATGCTACAGAAACCTTCTTTTCCTGGACCAGCTTCAACACTCCGACACGCATCTACCACCTGGATCTCGTCAGCGGGAAGACTACGCTGTTCAAAAAACCAAAGGTCAAGTTCAATCCGGAAGATTATGTTACCCGGCAAGTGTTCTACGACAGCAAGGACGGCACCCGCATACCCATGTTCATCACCCACCACCGCAACCTGAAACGCAATGGTGGCAACCCAACCCTGCTCTATGGCTATGGCGGCTTCAACATCTCTCTGACACCCTATTTTTCCGTCTCCAATCTGGTGTGGATGGAAACCGGAGGCGTCTATGCCGTTCCCAATTTGCGTGGTGGTGGCGAGTATGGGCAGAAATGGCATGAAGCCGGCACCAAAACAAGAAAGCAGAATGTTTTCGACGATTTCATCAGCGCTGCCGAGTGGCTCATCGCCAACAACTACACTTCCTCCAGACACCTGGGTATCAGCGGCGGCAGCAATGGCGGTCTTCTGGTGGCTGCCGTGTTGCTGCAACGGCCCGATCTTTTTGCCGCTGCCGTACCTGCGGTCGGGGTGCTGGATATGCTGCGCTTCAACAAGTTCACCATCGGCTGGGCCTGGGAATCTGACTATGGCTCTCCGGAAAACGAAGCGGAATTCAAGGCGCTGTACGCCTATTCTCCCTACCACAATATCAAACCCGGCATTCAATACCCTGCTACCCTGGTTACCACCGCTGACCATGATGACCGGGTGTATCCCGCACACAGTTTCAAGTTTACCGCTGCACTGCAGGTCGCCCAGGCAAGCACTGATCCCATCCTCATTCGCATCGAAACCCGGGCCGGGCACGGGGCAGGCAAACCCACCAGCAAACGCATCGAGGAAGCCGCCGACAAATTGGCGTTTCTGCGTTATTTCCTGACAGGCGAAGACAGATCACATGAATAGCAATGAAAAAAACCAACCCACCATGAAATGGTCCATGCGCCTGGGCACACTGGCAGGCATTGCTGTATATGTGCATGCCACTTTTCTGATTCTGCTGGTATGGATCGCCCTGAGTTACTGGCGCAGCGAGCAAAGCCTGCAAGCAGTGGTGCAAGGCGTGGGTTTTATTCTGGCGCTGTTTGGCTGCGTGGTTTTACATGAGCTGGGGCACGCACTCACCGCCAGACGCTTCGGCATCAAGACCCGGGACATTACCTTGCTGCCCATCGGCGGCGTGGCCTCATTGGAAAAAATGCCGGATGATCCCAAACAGGAAATTCTTGTCGCCCTGGCCGGCCCTGCGGTAAACATCGTTATCGCCGGGCTGATCTGGCTGTGGCTAAGCCTGCAACAGATAGTGATGCCGGATGAACTGTCATCCATGCTCCAGGGAGGCATGCTACAGCAGTTGCTGGTAGTCAACCTGTTCCTTGCCGGGTTCAACCTGCTGCCGGCCTTCCCCATGGACGGCGGGCGGGTTTTACGCGCCATATTGGCGATGCGCATGGATCGTATCAACGCCACCCGTATGGCCGCCAGCGTCGGCCAGGCCTTTGCCCTGTGGCTGGGCCTGGTTGGCCTGCTGTACAACCCGTTCCTGCTATTCATTGCCCTGTTCGTTTGGATTGGCGCCATGGCCGAAGCCGGCACCGAAGAGATCCGTTCACTGCTGCATGGCACTACCTTGTCACATGCCATCATCACCCATTTTGAAAGCCTCTCGCCCCACGACAGCCTGACCCGCGCCATCCAGCTCACCCTGGATGGCGTACAGAAGGATTTTCCCGTGATGCAGGACCAGGAAATCATCGGCGTCCTGACCCAGGAAGATCTTTTGCGCGGCCTGCATGAACAGGGTGCACTGGCGATGGTACGCGAATACATGCAAACCAATGTCGAGAAAGCCGACATCGACGAACCCCTGGAATCCGTGATGAAACGCCTGCAAACCTGCGGCTGCCGCCTGCTGGCAGTTACCCGGAATGGTCAGCTGGCGGGCATCGTGAATATAGAAAACATTCTGGAGTTGATGCGTATCGAAGCCGCCCTGAAAAAAGGAAGCCGCAGGTTCAAGCCCTGACAGTCCGCGAAAAACGCAGGGAGGGGGTGGTTATGCGAAGCCGGCATCATATGCTGCCGGATTGAAATGCTACACTGGAATCACTGCTTACCGATACCCTCCCCTCACTTCCGTGGCCATCCGATGCTTATTCGTTCAAGCTGTACCCCTGATTGCCGCGCTGGCAATACTGGCGGGCTGTGAAACCCCACCGGAAAAAATCATCGAGGAAAAACCGCCCGCCCCTGCTGCCCCGCAACAGCCGGACCCGCAGCTGATAACCGCCAGGGAAACCATTGGCAAACTCCAGGCAGAAATCGCCAAACTCAAGCAACATTCCGCTGTACAGAAAAGGCACAACCTGGAACTGCAGCTGCAACTGCTTGAGAAACAGTCTGTTGTAGCGCTACTGTTGCAGACTCACAACCAGGCAATCCAGGAAGTGGTGCGCGCCAAAGCACGACTGGGCAGCCGTCACAGCAAAGCCGAAACAGTTGCCAGTCTGGCCGAGCTGAAGTTGAGCCTGAAAAATGCAGAATCAAAAAAAACAGGAGCGCAACCACGCATCCCGCTCCGTGCCAGGCAGTATCTGACCATGGCGGAAGCCGAACTGGAAAAGAGCAATTTTGAAGGCGCTTCCTATCTCATGGATCAGGCACGCCGTTCTCTGGCCTGGATGAAACCAGGAACCGGCATCACCAATCAGGATTCCGCCTTTCCCGTCCCCCTGAAGATGAAGACAAAGGGTCCAGCCAATGTGCGCTCCGGCCCCAACCGAAAGCAGCGGGTGCTGTTTCAGCTCAACGATGGCTCGGAAGTTTCCGCCCTCGATCGAAATGGACTGTGGGTACAAATCAAGACTACTGATGGAAAAACCGGCTGGGTACACTTCAGCCTGTTGAAAACAGATTGAAATGTGTATCTATTGGTGGGAGGCACGTTGAATCAGTTTCTGTTGGGATAGGGGAGGATGTTGCTGTTCATCGGCTCTTCGCCAGCCATTGCAACCCGGTTTCTGCCCCGTTGCTTGGCCATATACATGGCCTTGTCTGCACGGTCGATTAACTGCTCCTGGGTTTCTTCCGGACCGCCAATCTCAGCCACACCGATACTCACGGTGACTTTCAGCAATTTCCCCTGATAGCTGACATGGGACATGGCAATGGCGCTGCACATCCGCTCTGCCACTCCCAGAGCCGTCTTTTTGGTGGTTTCATCCAGCAAAGCAATAAACTCCTCCCCACCATAGCGCCCCACCATGTCCACCTGACGCACCTGCTCATCCAGTACGGTAGCCACATGCCGCAGCACTTCATCCCCGGCCAGATGGCCATGTTGGTCATTGATCTTCTTGAAATGATCGATATCGATCAGCAATATCGAGAAAGCCCGCCGATGACGCCGGTAGCGCGCCAGCATGGCGGCGAACTCTTCCATAATCGCCTTGCGATTCGGCAACCGGGTGAGGCAATCGGTGGTCGTGAGCAACTCCAGTCGCTCACGGCTCTGCTGCAGCTGCACAACCATGTCATTGAATACCCGTGAAGCCAAACCCAGTTCGTCCTTGTGCCGCACCGGGATTTGCACCTCCAGGTCATCCTCCGCCACCCGCCCGGCAGCCTCCGTCAACTCCCGCAAAGGGGAAATAATCCCCCAGGCCAGCCAGTAGGCCAGCAGGCCGATCACGCTCACCAACCCCAGAACGGCCAGCAGTGTAAAGTTGCGCATGCGCTCGATATCGGCAAACAGCGCAGCCCGCCGTTTCTCCATGAGCACAAACCAGGGATATCCAGCCACCTTGGTCAGGGTACCCACCATTGGCTCACCATCGTCGCGCATGTAGGCTGACAACTGACCTGACACTTGAGAGAGTTTCGCGAGATCCAGCCTGCTGCCAGGCACAAACTCCCTGCCCGAAGCTGTGCTGAGCAATACTCTGCCATCCGCATCAACCAGGAACAGCTGCTCTCCGGAGCCTTTTTTCTCACCCGCCATCAGGGCCGTCTGCATCATCTGGATCAGAGAGCGGGTACGAACCTCGGCACCCAGAATACCCAGAGCACCATCACTCCCTGATGAGACCGGCACGCCCAGCAGCAGCACTGGATCCTGGCCGGCTTCATCAACATGGAAATCACCGATAACCCTCTGCTGCGCACTGGCCTGTTTCAGCCAATCACCGGGCAATGCCACAGGTTGGCCATCCGCCGGATCCTGAGCGATGAGAGCACCCTCATTATCGAATACCAGCAGCCGTTGATAGAGTTGATACTGCTTGCGAACCAGCGCCAGGTAGCTGCTCATGTCGGCTATGGGGTCAGATTTGTTCTCTTCCCCGGACTCGGCCTCCATGGGTGGTGGCCGATAATATTCGGCCAGCTCATCCGACAGGAGGTAAGAACTGGAAAAGACACGAATTTCATAGAGCCGCCCTTTCAACCAGAGAGCCAGCTCCCGTTCGACATGGGAAACCGTGCTTTTCAGCTCCTGCTGTGTGTTTTCCAGCAGGGTTTTTTCCGACTGCTGGAAATAGACCCAGCCCAGTCCCAACGACGGCAGCAGGGTGACCAGAACGGCGAACAGCAAAATACGGTTGCGAATGCTCATGAATAATCCCGATTGATACAGTAAATATGGCACGGGCAAAAGCAATCCGTTCACTGACAGCAGCAGAACAGTGGATTGATTCATGTCATGGGAAAAACAGTGGCAGAAAATGTGAACCAGCCCACGAAGCCATGCGTAAAATCCCAGCAGGCACCGACCTCAAGGCCTGTGCCAACTCATCGTTGCGCGGCACGGGGAATGCCGCAGATGACCGGATTTTTCTACAATACCCTGTCCGTCAGATCAGGCTCGCCCAGATGCTGCAAAATACTGGCTCGAGCTGCATCACGCAGCTTTATTGCCGCTTCCCAATCTGCTCTTTCCGGCCACACTGCCGGAAGCACACTGACGCTCAATGCCGCCCGATGAGGAAACCATGAGCTGCCTCGTAGCGCAGAACGGGTGCCACGGATGACCACGGGAACAACGGGCACCCCGGCTTCTGCAGCTACGACAAAGGCCCCCATGTAAAAAGGCAACAAACCCGATGCCCGGCTGAGCGTTCCCTCAGGAAAATAAAGCAGCGGCTGCTCTGCTTTCAATACCTCTTTGCTGCGTTTGGTATCGGCAATGCTCCGTTCCAGGTGAAAGCGTTCCACGAACAGGGCGCCAATCTTATTCAGAAAAATACGGGCGATGGGTTGTTGACGCAATTCCGCCTTGGCTACAAAAGCCAGGTTCACAGGCAAAGCTGCCGCCAATACCACGCCATCCATGTAGCTGGCATGATTGGCCACAACCACACAGGCCTGCCCCACCGGCAGGTTTTCCTGGCCAACAACCTTTATGGGAATGCCCAGCAGGCGCAACAGCAATCGCGCTGCCCAGCGGATCACTCGCCAACGACGCTCTTTCCCTGGCAACAAAGCCACCATCAACCAGACCACGGAAGACAGGATCCAGAATACCGCATGCGCCCAGGCTGCCCAGGCCAGATCCTTGAACTTGCGTCGCAAATAGCGCCAGCGCGGCCCCACCGAAGCCAGCGCCATGCGCACCAGCTGCCAGCCAACTGTTTTGGGGACACGCCCCAGTTCACCTTGCTCGTAGAGCTCCTGCACCACGGAACGGCGCAGCTTGCCACTGGAGGTCTTGAGCACTGTATGTGGCAGCGCAATGATCACTTCATCCGGCGGCATGCCCAGCACATCTGTCGCAGTCTGCATGGCCTTCTGTTGCAGATCCGCCAACACCGGTTTGTCCTGCTCCCGTGATTCCGCCACCAGAATCAATCGCTCAGTGCCGTGTTCCTTGTCCCGGGCGCCAAATAACACCACACAGCCCTTGCGAATACCCGGAATATCTCCAACGGCTTCTTCTGTTTCATATGGGTAGAGATTGCGCCCGCCACGAATGATCAAATCTTTGGCCCGGCTGGTCAGATAGAGATCACCATCTGCGATGTAACCCAGATCACCGGTGTTCAGCCAGCTACCATGCCTGAACAACTCATGGGTGGCAGCCGCATTGCGGTAATAACCACTGGTGGCGGAAGGCCCTTGAAACTCCACATGCCCTTCACGGCGATCCGGCAACTCCTGGCCCGCCGCTTCCACGATGCGAATCTGATACCCATGCAGGGGCTGGCCGCAGGCTACAATTTCCTGGACATCCTCATCATCGGCTTCCGCTGGCAACGCCTCACCCCGGCTCAGCAGAGCATCACTCTGCACCCGGTCGATAACAATTTCTCGGCCCGGGGGAGGAAAGGTCAGCCCCACTGCGGTCTCTGCAAGCCCATACACGGGTGCCATGCAGTTTGCGCCAAACCCGTACCTGGAGAACCGATCGGTAAAGTTTCTCACCGTATTGGGGCTTATCGGTTCTGCGCCATTGAAAGCCATGCGCCAACTGCTCAGATCAAGGCCTTGAATATCCTCTTCTGCAACCTTGCTCAAGCACAGTTCATAGGCAAAGTTGGGAGCCGCAGACAAGGTACCCCGGTGGTGGTGGATGCGCCATAGCCAGCGACTTGGGCGGGCAAGAAATGCCAGGGGCGACATCAGCACCAAAGGCATGGCGTAATACAGGCTGCCCAGCCAGGCGCCAATCAGCCCCATATCATGATACAAAGGAAGCCAGCTGACAAAAACATCGCTGGAAGTAGCCTCTGTCGCCTCCCCCATGGCGCGAATATTTGCAAGCAGGTTGGCATGCGTCAGCACCACCCCCTTGGGCTGTCCGGTGCTGCCGGAGGTATATTGCAGAAACGCCGTATCATCAGGCTGCACTTGTACCGGAAGAAACCCGGCATCGGCCTCCCGCAGTTGAGCAGGCGTAACTACCGCTTTCAGAGAATCCACATGGGCGCGCAACAAACCTGCCACCACCCGTGCCTCAGGAACGGTTATCAGCAACCGTGACCGGGCATTGTCCAGAATACGCACATGTCGGCGCAGATGATCCTCTAATTGAGATGGACGGGTCGGGGGATAAATGGGCACTGGTACGGCACCCGCCAAGAGGATGCCGAAAAAGCTGAAAAGATAGTCCCGACTGGTAGGCAGCATTATGGCCACAGCATCCCCCCGGGACAGCCCCTGCTTTTGCAAACCCGCTGCCATAGCCTCGGCGCCCTGTAACAACTCTATGTAGCTGATTTGCTCTGGCTCTTCCGTTTCTCCATAGAAATAGATATGGGTGCGCTCAGCATGTTCCTGAACATGCCATTGCAACATTTCATTGAGAGTTTCTGCCTTGTAAGGCACGCTCGCAAGATCCTCGGCGGCAGCCGGTAGCGGCACCTGCTGCCTTTCCTCCGGGGAAGTGCGGCTCGCAGCCTGGATAGCCCGCAACAAATCACGCGGGGTTTCGGCTGTGGACAGGAGTTGTTCGGGAAGGCCAATGCCAAATTCGCGCTCGATGCGCAGCATAAGCTCCACCCGTGACAGACTATCAAAGCCCAGATCATGTGCCAAAGCACTATCGAGCTCTACCGGAATTGTCCTCTGCATTCGAGGATGCAACTCTTGGGAAAGGGTAGAAATAATCTCCAGGAGGTGCGGCTGATCACCAGGGTCTTTTTGCTCTTTCCCCTCTTTTGACTGCGCATTCATACTCCTGCTCCTCGTCTTATGGTTAAGAGTAGCGTGAAGAAGTCAAGTTTGCCATATTTATAGGAAGCCCTGAGCAAGCATCTCCTCAGCAAAGCCAGAGAATGCTTGCTGCTGTGTTGTACCCGCTTGAAAGGGGGCGGCCCTTCCTACGCGAGTACAGCTTGCATCTGGCCACATTGTGGCTCACTGAAAGGGCCTTTAATTCCGACGCAATACACTCATGTGACGAAAATCAAATTATTCGGGGTGACCTTAACAGGATGTTGAAAAAACCCTCCATGGCTTTTTTCCACTCGGAAAGACAAAAACGCAATTTTGTCTTTCCTCCATGTTCAATGACTATAGATCATTGAACATGGCCACACGTCCTTGTGCGGCGTACAGGCTGTTGAAAAAACAGCGTTTTTCAACAACCTGTTAAGTTATCCCGCTCCTCGTCGATACTGTATGTCGTAAGGTTTTGGGAGCCGGCCACACCATTGCAGAAACCGGGCTCGCCTGATTTGATCAGCCATCTGACTTGAGATTATCCCAACAAATCCATGTCCGACATCGATACTTATGAAACCTGATATTTTGATCATTACCATCGTGCATAAGATGCTTTTTTGATCATGGCCTGAAACCAGAGAAACAAACAGTTCACATCTATGTTTTATGGAAAAAATTCGTCTTTCAGTCACTCACGCAGCCAGGGATAAATGAAGTGGACAAGAAAATATCATTGCCAGAATTAAGGAAAAATGCTCGTATCTCCTTATGTGTCGAGTACAATCTAACGCTTGATGACCAACACTATGTTGGCGACACGGGGGATATTAGTTTGGGTGGCGCTTCCTTGAAAACCAGCATGCCTCCGCTGACCACAGATCAGGCGCTCAAGGGAGGAAAGATATCACTGTCCCTGGGGCCAGACGTTCTGACGATAAACTGCATGATAGTTTATGTTGGCAACTCAAACACACCGGGTTTTTCCAAGACAGGAATCACTTTTAAGAACCTATCTGATGAGGATAGAAGCAAGCTGTTAAAGTTCATGATACAGCATCTTTGAGCTCTGTCTGCCGCCAGTGTACTGCATCAGAATTAAAGGAGTTTTATTCCAATGCAGTACACTAGCTTTTTCAAGCTATATAACCAGAGGTAAAACACTTGGAACTATATAACAAAAACGAGCATATCTGTGTGGTATTCCGGGATCTAGTGCAGGGTGAGGCAGTGCAATCCAACCAGTTTTTTATCTATGACCACAACCATGCAGCCCTGATCGACCCTGGTGGCGAGCTGACCTATACAGCTCTGTTTATGGCGCTCAGTGAATACATCAATGTAAGAACGCTGGACTATGTGGTCGCTTCTCATCAGGATCCGGATATCGTAGCTTCGATCAACAAGTGGATGATGGGCACTGACTGCAAAGTAGTAGTTCCTGAGTTATGGGAGAAGTTCATCCCTCATTTCACCAGACCGGGGAAAACCGAAGGACGCTTGATCCCAATGCCCGACCAGGGCATCAGCCTTGCACTTGGCGACATCAAGCTAAAAGCCATACCTGCCCACTTCATGCATGCAGAAGGCAACTTTCAGTTTTACGACCCTATCAGTAAAATACTTTTTTCCGGCGATCTTGGAGCCAACATGGGCCCCGCAGAAAACCTGGACAAACCGGTTAATAAGCTGTCTGAGATCCTACCCTATATGGAGGGCTTCCATAAGCGCTACATCAATGGGAACAAGGTTTGCCGCCTATGGGCCAACATGATTCGGGAGCTTGAAATATCCATGATCGTGCCCCAGCATGGGCGGGCATTCAAAGGCAAGGCGATACCCGAATTTATCAGCTGGATTGAACAACTGGAATGTGGCGTAGATCTAATGACCCAGGACAACTACCGCATCCCCTGGTGAGCACCCGGGCAGTAGTGTACTGCCCGGATATTTCATCCAGTTACCAAAAAATAAAGATTAAGCGGTTGTTATTTATGGATATTATTGGAATATTAGCAAAGTACAAAGTGTAACCGGGTCACGGCTTGCGTCCGCCCTCGCACTCCTGAGTGAAACATCCGGC
>Ga0256834_1000139_pt1 | contig 48551 bp, 41 predicted proteins | sample 4281140metaG_FD_190536 | JGI IMG/M metagenome (GOLD analysis project Ga0256834, IMG submission 190536) | Hydrothermal vent microbial communities from East Pacific Rise, Pacific Ocean - 4281-140 | ecosystem: Environmental > Aquatic > Marine > Hydrothermal vents | place: Pacific Ocean: East...
TGTCTGTGTTTTTTGAATAATGTGATGAATGCGGTCTTTAGCCATATTAGCTTCTGTCCCAAGTTTAATCAGGTGCTCAACGGTTGGATTACGTCCTTCCCCCATGACCATGGTACTTTGTTCTCCACGCGGCCCCGATGAAAAGGTTAAATCATAGGCGGGTGATAGTTTCCACTCGCCAGTATTATCCATCAAAAAGCTAAAATTCTTAGCATGGTCATCACGATTATGTACCAACACATTAAACACCGCCAACCGATACATTTTTTCAACCTCTCGCACATCACGCGTTAACATGCTCGTAAGTGCCATTAAATCTTCATAATCAAGTGATGGCGTACGAAAATCCGAATGCAGTAATCCACACGCTGTATGCATATGATAGCGCTTGTTATTCTCTCGATCAAAACGCTTAACCGCAAAATAGCCCGCGCCTTTTTGTGCTGCAAACAGATGAACATCTGGCATGTGAATACCCGCTTCAATCGCCATCAGAGCATATACATACTCTATCGCTCCCGCATCTAAACCGTCTTGGCTATTGGCAAATTTAACCATCCACGGAGCATATCCATCAAGCCATTTATTGACACCATGCACAATATGTTCACGCGTTTGATCAACACCAATAAGCGCCTTAGGACGCGCACCTGCTGAAGAACCATTTAAAGTAAGCAGCGCTTGTAACACTTCATCAGATGTACCGTCTAATACATCTTTTGCTTGCTCTGCAAGATGCTCTAAGTTTAGCGCTTCTTGTCTCTCATCAACACTGTAATCAGGTTCAAAAACCAGTGCGCCCATGCCCTGTAATCCAATATACGCCAAACGATCTAAAGGCGTAACCTCCGCTGGCATAATGCCTTGTGTGCGAGCAAAACGATCAAACAACAAGCGCCCCCAGCCATCCGGTAAGCTGTCATTAAACACACCAGGCAATCCCTCAAATAAATTAAAATCAAAACGAAAAACACCTGATTGTAAGGGTAAATTTAAAGGCGATATTTCCATTCCATAATCAATAAATGCACGATCGTATTCAAAGTAAATGGTTCGCTCACGTATCGCCAATCGTCCAACGGGCATGGTACTACCACCAAAATTGATTCCAACTTTCACCTCTCTTACCGATGACATCTGGCTCATTTTCGCTTGCCTCTTTTACGCGTGATTGTATCGCTACTTTCAAGAACGTCATCAATGGAAAAAAAATCTGTTTTTTGGATTTCTGTTGCCTTTAAAATCTTTTCTAGCCCGCCAAGTACCATTTGAAGCTTTAGATAGGACTCAAGCGAGATGACCCCTTTTTGCTCAAACTTACGAAGCGTCGGCAATGCAACGCCTGAGCGTTCCGCCAAGCCCACTTGCGTTAGCTCCATCTGCAATCGGCGCATACGGACGTTTTCAGCCAATCTATCCTGAGCTTTGGACGGTGTTACAAGTGATACCATAGTGACACCAAACCTAAATTAATTCAATTAATTAATATTATAGTATCATTTAATACAAAGATAAAGTAAGTATAGAAGCTTCTCTGATAAGGGAGGGGGATTTTAAGCTCTACTTTCTGCAACAACAAACGCCACGGTGTGATGCTTTTCGTCGCTGACGCTGATCGCCCAATCGGTGATGCCTAGCTCATTGGCTTTTTTGAGGGTTGCGCCCTCTAACAGAAGTATCGGTTGCCCTGTTGGTTTATGACCTATGGTCATCTCTTTAAAGCATACACCTTGCGCCATTCCCGTTCCCAATGCTTTGGAAACGGCTTCTTTCAGCGCCCAGCGTTTGGCTAAAAATCGTTCTGGGTAGTGCTGTTGCGCCAGCTCCAACTGCTCGCTTTGAGAGAGCACCCGTTTTACAAATGCCTCCCCTTGCCTGTCGTACACCTTGGCAATGCGCTCTACGTCTACAATGTCCGTTCCTACACCTACAATCACCGTTATGCCGATTCTAATCTAGGTACGCTTGCTGACGCGCTTCGACCATTAAGCGTTTCATTTCTCGTGTGGCTTCTGGCAGGCCTGAAAAAATAGCTTGTGCGATAATGGCATGGCCAATGTTCAGCTCTTCAATCCCTTTAATGGCGGCAATGGCTTGCACATTATGATAGTGCAAACCGTGCCCTGCGTTTACCACCAACCCTAAACGAGTTGCGTATTCGGTGGCGTGGCGAATGCGGTCTAATTCGGCCTCTACCTCTGCGGGCTTGGTCAGCTCGGCATAGGTTCCCGTGTGCAATTCAATCACGGGCGCCCCCACCTCTTTTGCAGACTCAATTTGCTTTTCGTCAGGATCAATAAACAACGACACTCGACACTCAGCTTGTGCTAATCGAGCACACACTTCAGTTAAGTAAGGCATTTGCCCTGCCACATCCAATCCGCCTTCGGTGGTTAACTCTTCGCGTTTTTCAGGCACTAGACAAACGTCTTCAGGTTTATAAGCACACGCGATTTGCACCATCTCTTCAGTGGCCGCCATCTCTAAGTTTACTTTGGTTTGGCGCACCGCCATAATGCGTGCAACGTCTTCGTCTTGAATGTGACGACGATCTTCACGCAAATGAAGCGTAATGCTGTCTGCCCCAGCCATTTCTGCGTCTAGCGCGGCTTTAATAGGATCTGGGTAGCGTGTACCACGCGCTTGTCTTAAGGTGGCGACGTGGTCGATGTTTAGCCCTAAATAAATGGGATTCATAAATGCGTTTCCTTTTTAATCCCCTCTTTGTAGAAGGGGGGGGATATTTTTTTTAATTGCGTTTAAAGCGCCCAAATAACTGTCGAGTCATCATGGGTTTTGTGCCTAAATAGGGGGTTAATACCGCTCTTAACAGCTGTTTTAATTGCGGCAAAGACGCTTCACAGTAACGCTGTTCTGCCAATGCCAATAAGCTCCGTCCGCTAATCAAAACTCCTGTTGCCAAACCATCTTGTTCAACACTCACCGCCCCGCTTTCAGGGTAAAAGTAGTAGTTGATCTCTGGGTTAATTGGCTGTTGTGCCATATCTTCATCGCACACCACGCCCTGCCCAAGTTCATTTAACAAATGGTATTCAAACAGCCGTAGCGCCCACGCTTGTTCATTGCGCGTTTTGGCCGCCAATAACTGGTATAAGGTTTGTTGATACTGTTCAAACAACGGTTCGGCCGCCACGTGTGAAAACAACAAACGGTACAGCAGTTCATTCAAATATAAGCCACAAATACTTGCCTCTCCCGCTAAAGGAAAGTAAAGGCTGGCACGTTCAAATTGATGAATTGAGACAAGATCAGACGCTTTATTGGCTCGTTCTCGCCACTGCAATGTCAGCAGTTGAAACGGTTGCAGTAACGCAGATTTTTGTGAGGCAGTTTTTCTCCCCCCCCTTACACCACGAATAATGCCGTTAAATTTACCATAATGGGGTGAAAAAAAGGTCACTAACGCACTGGTTTCTCGGTAAGCTCTGCTGTGCAACACAAAGGCGGGTTGCTCAATCTCCATCGTACTGGCGATTAACTGCTGTAGTTATCGTCATAGCCTAAGCTGGCTAAGGCACGTGCATCATCCGACCAGTTGGCTTTGACTTTTACCCACAGTTCCAAATGCACACGACCATCCAGTAAGGTAATCAAATCTTTACGCGCTTGCGTGCCCATCTCTTTAATGAGTGCGCCTTTTTTGCCAATGACAATTTGCTTTTGCCCTTTGCGTTCGACCAAAATAAGCGCGTTAATAAACCAACGCCCTTCCGCTTCGTCAAACTTAAACTGTTCAATTTCAACCGTTGCGCCATAAGGAACTTCTTCGCCCAAAGTTCTCATGAGTTTTTCGCGAATGATTTCGGAGGTTAAAAAACGTTGTGAACGATCCGTTATGTACTCTTCCGGAAAAATTTTCTCTTGGCGGGGTAGGTATTTAAGCACCTCTTTTTTAATCAAGTCCAAGCCACTTTTTTTATAGGCGGAGATGGGAATGAGCGTATCCATTTGGACGTTTTCACCCACGATTTGCAAAAACGGAAACAGGTCTTCTTTATTTTTGTAGTTGTCGATTTTATTCATTAACACCACCACTGGGGTTTCAATGCCTTCCAGCTTTTTGGCGACGGCTTCGTCTTCTCTATTCCAACGCCCTGCTTCGACCACAAACAGAATCACATCCACATCGGCAAACGCACTGTTGGCGGTTCGGTTCATGTAATCGTTAATGGATTTCTCCCCCCCTAGGTGCATTCCGGGGGTGTCTACGTAAATAATTTGATGCTGATCGGTGGTGTAAATTCCGTGAATACGGTGGCGTGTGGTTTGAGGTTTGTGCGAGGTAATGCTGAGTTTTTGCCCCAACAACTCGTTCATAATGGTGGATTTACCCACATTTGGACGACCAATGACCGCGGCAAAACCCGTTTGATAGTCGGTTTTTGGCTCAGAAGCGGAATCATTGCCGCCCGCTAAAATGGCTTCTAAATCTAATTTCTTACTCACGGTAATTCCTTTTATCTCTTAAACAGAAGTGTAACCACACAGCTAGCTTAGTGGTTACACTTCGCCAAGTGCTTTAAGCGCCAACTCGGCGGCTTTCTGTTCTGCTTTTCTGCGATTAGATGCCGTAGCTTCAAACTTAGTATTAAGCTTTTCAACAAAACACGATACCGTAAACGACTGTGCATGTGCCGCGCCATTAACCGTAATAATGCTGTACTCAGGCAAGGGTTCATTCCGAGATTGCAGCCACTCTTGCAGTCGTGTTTTTGGGTCTTTACCAATGTTTTTAGGGTCAAGCACTTCCAGACGTTTGTGGTACAAACGTGTCACTAATGCTCGGCACGCATCTAAGCCCGCATCTTCGTAAACCGATGCAATAATGGCTTCAACCGCATCGGCAATGATAGAGTCTCGTCGAAAGCCACCACTTTTTAATTCGCCGGGCCCTAATACAAGGTAATCACTTAAGTTATATTCACGCCCAATCAATGCCAAGGTATCGCCTTTTACTAAGTGTGCGCGTACTCGGCTCATGTCGCCTTCTGGCAGGTTGTTAAACTGGTGAAACAATACATCGGCAATCATAAAATTAACCAAGCTATCCCCTAAAAACTCCAACCGTTCATTGTTTTTAGCACCCATACTACGGTGCGTTAACGCATGTTGTAACAGACTAATGGATTGGTATTGATGCCCTAATTTTTTAGACAACAACCCCAATTTAGCCAAGCGTTCAACAGAGAGTTTTCCTGGTTTTTTAGCCATGTTACTCAATACCTTTTCCGATACGGTTAAAATGAACGCCATTATCCCAGTTCATCCAAATACCAAACGCTTGACCTTTTAAGTTCTTCTCTGGCACAAAGCCCCAAAAACGACTGTCGTTACTGTGATCTCGATTATCACCCATTACAAAATAGTGGCCTTCGGGAACGGTAACGGTAGGCATGTTTATGGCTCTTTTATCCGTATCTAATAAAATCTGATGCCAACGATCTTTCGTAAAAGACTCTTTTAGCATTGAAGCTCCGTTCATCACACTGCCAGAATCGGTACCTAAATATTTACCGATTAACTCTGTTTTAACTCTTTCACCGTTAATAAATAAGGTGCGATCAATGTAGGTAATTTCATCGCCCGGAATTCCTACCACACGCTTAATGTAGTCTATTTTAGGGTCATCAGGAAATTTAAACACCACCACATCACCACGCTCAGGCGTACTGACTGGAATAATCGTGGTTTGAATTACGGGCAGTTTTACACCATAAGCAAACTTATTGACTACAATAAAATCGCCGATTTGCAGCGTTGGATACATGGAAGCCGAAGGAATTTTAAACGGTTCAATAATAAAAGAACGCAACACCAAGACAATCAAAAAGATTGGAAATAATGAGCGGGCATACTCAACAATAATCGGCTCTTTGGTCGCCACCACCGCTTTTAAACGTTTAGGGCGCCAAATAATTCGATCCACATACGCGATTACGCCACTTACCGCAGTCACAATAACTAAAATCAACTCAAAACTCATGACTACTCTCCCGTATCCAAAATCGCCAAAAAGGCTTCTTGTGGCAGCTCAACATTCCCGACGGATTTCATACGTTTCTTCCCTTCTTTTTGCTTTTGCAATAATTTTTTCTTACGTGATACATCGCCACCATAACACTTAGCGGTTACATTTTTACGCAATGCTTTTATATTAGAACGTCCAATAATCTTGGCACCAATCGCCGCTTGAATCGCCACATCAAACATCTGACGAGGAATGACCTCTTTTAATTTCTCAACGATGACCTTACCGCGCTGTGCCGCAAAATCACGATGCACAATCACGCCCAGTGCATCCACTTTTTCGCCATTGATTAAAAAGTCCATGCGCACCAAGTTATCCGTTTGAAAACGTCTAAATTCATAATCCATCGAGGCATAACCACGGCTACAGGATTTTAAGCGATCAAAGAAATCCAACACCACCTCATTTAAAGGCAGTTCATACTGAATGGTGACTTGCCCCCCCGAGTACTGCATGTCTTTTTGCACACCGCGTTTTTCAATACACAGCTTCATCACCGACCCTACATATTCATTAGGCACTAAAATACTGGCATGAATAATCGGTTCTCTAATCTCTTCCACCAAGCCCATATCAGGCAGTTCGGATGGGTTATCAATGGTTAAAAGTTCCCCCCCCTTGGTTAGCACCTCGTAAATAACCGTGGGCGCGGTCACAATTAAATCAATATTGTATTCGCGCTCTAAACGCTCTTGCACAATCTCCATATGCAACATACCCAAAAAACCACACCTAAAACCAAAGCCTAACGCCTCAGAGCTTTCTGGCTCAAAATGCAACGCCGCATCGTTTAAACGCAGTTTACGCAACGATTCGCGTAACTCTTCATACTGCACTGAAGAGATGGGAAACAACCCTGCAAAAACACGAGGTTGCACCGCACTAAACCCAGGCAATGCCTCCACATCTTCTCTGGAGGCATCCACCAATGTATCACCAACGGGGGCGCCGTCAATGTCTTTAATACCTGAGATCACATACCCCACTTCACCCGCGTTTAAAGAGTCAGTTGGTGTACGTTTAGGAGTAAATATGCCGACTTCATCCACCGCATAGACTTCTTTAGTGGACATAACTTTCATTTTGGTTTTTTTAGCAATGCGACCGTCCACCACTCTTACCAACGAGACCACACCTAAATAATTATCAAACCAAGAGTCAATAATTAAAGCTTTTAAAGGCGCTTCGGGATCTCCACTAGGGGGGGGGATTTTTGCGACAATTTCTTCTAAGGTCTCTTTAATACCAATTCCTGCTTTGGCACTAGCTCTAACCGCATCTACCGCCTCAACCCCAATAATTTCCTCTATCTCTTCAATCACTCTTTCTGGTTCTGCCGCAGGTAAATCAATTTTATTAAGCACCACCAGCACTTCAAGCCCTTGCTCAATTGCGGTGTAACAGTTGGCAACGGTTTGTGCTTCCACGCCTTGAGAGGCATCCACCACCAACAACGCGCCTTCACACGCGGCAAGCGAGCGAGACACTTCGTACGAAAAATCCACGTGACCGGGAGTATCAATAAAGTTCAACTGATAGGTATGACCGTCATCCGCCTTATAATCTAACGTAACACTTTGCGCCTTAATGGTAATACCGCGCTCTTTTTCAATGTCCATCGTATCCAGCACTTGCGCTTCCATCTCACGATCCGATAACCCGCCACATAAGTGAATAAAGCGATCTGCAATGGTGGATTTACCATGGTCAATATGGGCAATGATAGAGAAATTACGAATAAATTTTAAATTGTCTGACACTGAATGCTCCAAATATTTCCCCCCCCCCCCTCTTTAAATTATTAAATTAGATAGGGGGGGGTAAAAAATACAATCTATAAAAAAAGGGGGCTATTGCCCCCTTATCCTTACCCTATTTATCGAGACTTTTAAAAATCGCGATACAGAGTAAGGTTTGGTTTAAATTTAATGTCGCATATTTTACGCTAATTTCATTCATTTCGCATGGATTAATACCTGATGCACTCGGTAGAAATGGTTAGCCTTAAGAATCAACGCAATATCTGTCTAAACTCACTTACCTTTTTTTATTTTTCACGCTAAAAAATATAAAAAAGCCTGCTATTTAACGGGCTGTTTTATGAAAAGAAAATGAATTTTTATTTATCCAATCCAAACGCTTCGTGCAACGTTTGTACAGCCACTTCAAGGTGCTCTTCGCCGATGACGACCGAAATTTTAATCTCGGTCGTCCCAATCATTTGTATATTAATTTCATTGTCTGCCAAGGTTTTAAACATGGTGCTGGCGATGCCTGCATGGGATTTCATGCCTACTCCTACCATGGAAATTTTAACGATTTCATCGTCCATTAACACTTCACGCGCGCCTAGATGATTGGCGGTGCTTTGTAAAACCGCTTTGGCGGCTTCGGCATCCAAGCGACTCATGGTAAAGGTAAAGTCGGTGGTGCCGTCCACGCCTTGGTTTTGGATAATCATGTCAATATCAATATTGGCATCGGAGATAGGGCCTAAAATTTGATAGGCAACACCAGGCTTGTCTGGCACGCCTAAAATCATCAGTTTGGCTTCATCTCGACTGAATGCAATGCCTGAAATTAATGGTTTTTCCATCTCACTTTCCTTAAAATTTTCTTCCGATGTAATTAATGTCCCCCCCCCCTCTTTTAATGAGGAGAGTACACGCAACGGTACTTTGTATTTACTGGCAAATTCAACCGAACGAATTTGCAACACTTTTGCGCCCAAACTGGCGAGTTCGAGCATTTCATCATAGGTAATTTGATCTAAACGTTTGGCTTGAGGTACTACACGAGGATCAGTGGTATACACGCCGTCCACATCGGTGTAAATTTGACACTCGTCGGCATTCAATGCCGCCGCCAATGCAACCGCGGTGGTATCCGAACCACCACGCCCTAAGGTGCTAATGTCACCTTCGGGGTTCATGCCTTGAAAACCAGCCACAATGACAACTTTTCCCTGTCCCAGTTGGTCAAGTATTTTGGTGCCATCAATGTGTTCAATTCGAGCTTTGGAGTGTACTTTATCGGTCTGGATTGGCACTTGCCAACCCGTGTAAGAGATAGCGGGGTAGCCTTTGGCTTGCAATGCCATGCTTAACAAGGCAATGGTGACTTGTTCGCCTGTGGTTAACAGCACGTCCATTTCACGTTTACAGGGCTGCGCTTGCATCTCATTTGCCATGGCGGTTAACCGGTTGGTTTCACCGCTCATGGCAGACACCGTAACTACGACTTGGTGTCCGTCGTCCACAAATTTGGCCACTTTATTGGCTACATTTTGAATACGCTCGACACTGCCGACCGATGTTCCACCGTATTTTTGAAAAATTAATGCCATAATTTTAAATACTTTTTATACGTTATTTAGAGTAATTCAATATTTCTCCCCCCCCCCTATTTAAACTTAATACATTTAAACATAGGGGGGGGGGAGAATTTTTTTGAACATATTTTATCTTTGCCTGTTACTTAGACTCAACCCAAGCCACCACCGACTCCAATGCCGCCGCCAATTTGCTGGGATCGTTTCCACCCGCTTGCGCTAAATCGGGACGGCCGCCGCCTTTGCCACCCACTTGAGTGGCAACGTGATTCACAAGTTCGCCCGCTTTGTACTGCTTTGTTGCCGATTTACTAACCCCTGCCACAATGCTAATTTTATCGCCATCTACCGCAGACAAGACAATCACCGCAGGTTCCAGTTTATCTTTAAGTTTATCCATGGTATCACGTAACACACCGCTGTCGGCACCCTCCATCTTGACGGCTAAGACATTTACCTCGCCCACTTTCACCGCTTGACTGGCCATGTCGTTGCCTTGCGATACCGCCAGTTTGGATTGCAGTTGTTTCAGCTCTTTTTCAAGCGTTTTGTAATCGCTCACCATTTGGGTGATTTTGCTCTCAATTTGGCTTTTGTCTGTTTTAATCGTTTGTGCAACCAAAGCGAGCGTGTCGTCACTTTGGTAGATGGCATTCCACGCATCCAATCCTGTGACCGCTTCAATTCGACGCACACCTGAGGCGATGCCACTTTCCGATACAATACGGAACGGGCCAATTTCACCCAGTGCATTCACGTGAGTTCCACCGCACAGCTCAATGGAAAAATCGCCCATATCGACCACTCGAACGGTGTCGCCGTATTTTTCGCCAAACAGTGCCATCGCGCCTTTGTCTTTGGCGGTTTCAATGTCCATCTCCGCCATGCCCACTTTGGCATTGGCTAAAATGTGTTGATTCACTAACTGTTCAACTTGACGTAACTGCTCGGTCGAAATCGGTTCAAAATGTGAAAAATCAAAACGTAAACGATCCGACTTAACCAGTGACCCTTTTTGCCCCACATGCGCCCCCAAAATATCACGCAATGCAGCGTGTAAAAGATGGGTGGCGGAATGATTGCGTTCACAGGCACGGCGATTTTCAACATTCACCTTGGCATGAAGCACTTGGTTTACGTTCATCGCCCCCGCCGAGACTACGCCTTGATGCAAAAAGAGCGACCCTTGTTTTTGGGTATCATTTACATGAAAGCTGTTCATGCCTTCGGTTAAACTGCCGCTGTCACCCGCTTGTCCACCCGATTCTGCATAGAATGGGGTGCTGTCTAAAATAATGATGGCTTCTTTACCCTGCTCAACTGATTGCACTGACGCGCCTTCCACAAAAATCGCCAGTATTTTCGCGTCGGCTTCGTCATTGTCGTACCCTACAAACTGCGTTTCAGCATCAAAGGCGATGCGCGCTTGACTGCTTGAGCCAAAATTACTGGCCGAACGTGCGCGTTCACGCTGTGCTTCCATCGCTTGTGCAAAGCCTGATTCGTCAATCGACAATCCTTTTTCACGCGCCACATCGGCGGTTAAATCCAGCGGAAAACCGTAGGTGTCGTACAATTTAAAAGCAACGTCACCATCCACAACTGTTCCATCCATGTCGGCAATGTACGCTTCCAACAGTTTCATGCCGTTCTCTAAGGTCTCAGCAAAACGCTCCTCTTCCAGCTTTAATACACGTTCAACATTGGCTTGTTCTGAGGCCAGTTCAGGATAAGCTTCGCCCATCTGTTCCACTAAGGTGGCAACCAAATTGTAAAAGAATGGATTGGTTTGTCCCAACTTGTAGCCATGACGAATCGCACGGCGAATGATGCGACGCAATACATAGCCTCGCCCTTCATTTGAGGGCAATACGCCATCGGCAATGGTAAAGGCACACGAACGAATGTGATCGGAAATCACGCGTAGGGAGTTGTTGCTCAGGTCTTGCTCACCCGTTAAGTGTGAGGCCTTTTTAATTAAGGCTTGAAACAGATCAATATCATAGTTGTTATGCACGCCCTGCATCACCGCAGCCAAACGCTCTAAGCCCATGCCCGTGTCCACGGAAGGCTTAGGCAAAGGCGTTAAGGTGCCGTCACTGGAACGATCAAACTGCATGAAAACGAGGTTCCAAATTTCAATGTAGCGATCGCCGTCCTCTTCGGGGGTACCCGGTGGGCCGCCTGCAACGTCTTCGCCGTGGTCGTAAAAAATTTCAGAGCATGGGCCACAAGGCCCTGTATCGCCCATCGACCAAAAGTTGTCTTTGGCGCCACAGCGTGAAAAACGTTCAGAGCTGACCTTCATCTCTTTTAGCCAGATATCCGCGGCTTCGTCGTCCTCTTCAAAAACAGTGACCCATAACTTGTCTTCAGGCAAGTTTAAGGTTTTGGTTAAAAACTCCCACGCAAACTCAATCGCTTCTTTTTTAAAGTAATCGCCAAAGCTAAAGTTACCGAGCATTTCAAAAAAAGTGTGGTGACGAGCCGTATACCCTACGTTCTCTAAATCGTTGTGTTTTCCACCCGCGCGAATACAGCGTTGCACACTGGTTGCACGCGTGTAAGCACGAGGTTCTTGGCCTAGAAATGTCTCTTTAAACGGCACCATTCCTGCATTGGTAAACAATAACGTGGGATCATTGGCTGGCACCACAGGACTGGAATGCACGACGGTATGATTTTTTTGAATGTAAAAATCAAGAAATGCTTGTCTGAGTTCTGAGCTCGTCATAATGTTAATAACCTTAAAAATTTATTTCCGAAATGCTTTCCAGATAATTTCTGAAGAAAACCCTCGGCTTTGTAAAAATCGCATACGTTTTGCTTGTTCTTTTTTTTCGGTTGGGTGCTGAACATCCCCGTATTTTTTAAGTAATACGTCTTGCGCTAATGCCAGCCATTCACTGTCGTCCCAATCTAAATACGTCGCAATCAAATCACTTCGATCCGATGCCACGGTTAACTTTTGGCGTATTTTAATGGGGCCACTGCCTTTTGCCGCCCAGTTACGAACCGATTGTTCAATGTAACGCTCGTCACTTTGCCAGTTATTGGCTTGGCAATGCTGCAATACATCGTCCACTACCAAAGCAACAAACCCCGACACTTCTTGATACTCTGCCAACAACTCAGGCGTTTCAGGAAACTTAGTCAACAGTTTAGACTTTAGCTCTTTCGCACCGTGCTCTCGAATGCCCAATAGGTAAACCGCGCGCGATTCAATTTGTTTCTGTAATTTAAATTTATCCCCCCCCTCTTCAAGCAAGGGGGGGGATAAATTTTCAAGCTCATCTGAGACAGAAAACCCGATCTCTTTTAAAAAGTCTTCGGCTTGTTTCAAGGCTTACTTGGTCTTTGCAGAGGTTTCTTTATCGGCAGCAGACTTGTCGGCTTTTTCAGCTTTAGCTGGCATTAAAACGGCTTTGATTTTATCCATCACCTCTTCGGCAACGTCTGGGTTATCCAACAAATATTGGCGCACATTGTCTTTACCTTGCCCAATCTTTTTACCGTCATAAGCGTACCAAGAACCCGACTTTTCAATAAAGCCCTCTTTTACACCTAAATCAATGATTTCACCTTCACGTGAAATGCCTTGACCATACAAAATATCAAACTGAACTTGTTTAAAAGGTGGTGCAACTTTGTTTTTAACCACTTTCACGCGGGTCTCATTCCCCAAGATTTCGTCGCCTTTTTTAATGGCACCAATACGACGAATATCCAAACGCACGGAGGCATAAAACTTAAGTGCATTTCCGCCCGTGGTGGTTTCTGGGTTTCCAAACATCACCCCAATTTTCATACGCAATTGGTTGATAAAAATCACCAACGTATTGGTGCGTTTAATATTAGAAGTTAATTTACGCAACGCCTGCGACATTAATCGCGCTTGAAGTCCCATATGAGAGTCGCCCATATCGCCTTCAATTTCCGCTTTAGGCGTTAAGGCCGCCACCGAATCAATGACCACAATATCCACCGCACCTGAACGTACTAATGAGTCGGTAATTTCCAACGCTTGCTCACCCGTATCGGGCTGAGAAACCAGTAAATTATCGACATCCACACCCAACTTTTCAGCATACAGAGGATCCAACGCGTGCTCCGCATCAATAAACGCTGCCGTACCGCCCAGTTTTTGCATTTCGGCAATTACATGCAAGGTTAAGGTGGTTTTACCCGACGACTCAGGGCCATAAATTTCAACCACACGCCCTTTCGGTAAACCGCCAATGCCAAGCGCTAGATCTAACCCTAATGATCCCGTTGAAACATATTCAATATCACGAGAAACGTTGCTGTCCCCCATACGCATAATAGACCCTTTACCAAATTGTTTTTCAATTTGACCTAAGGCAGCCGCCAGTGCTTTTTTCTTATTGTCGTCCATTGTATGCGTTTCCTTTTTGAGTGCGCGTTTATCCAAGGTATCCGTTCAGTGCGATTCATTTGCAAGCGCGGGATTATCCCATAATTTTGGTTTAAATCCTACCGAGAATTTTCTAATAACTTTTCTTTAATAACTTTAAAATGCCTTGCAGAGCTGCTTCAGTCGTTTTCTCACGTACCGCTTGACGATCGCCCGAAAATAAAAAGCACTCCGATACCACCGAGTCTTGCCCCTGAATCGCCCACGCAATCCAAACCGTTCCGACAGGTTTATCAAGCGACGCCCCCGTTGGCCCCGCAATGCCACTGCATGAAACACTGACCTTGGCATGAGATTGTTGCAACGCTCCCAACGCCATCTCTTCAACACACTGCTGACTCACCGCCCCTTTTTTTTGAATGGTCATTTCCGCAACGCCCAGCATCTCTTTTTTAGACTCGTAACTGTAGGTAATATACGCCCGATCAAACCAAGCTGTACTGCCCCCAATAGAGGTTAACGCCTCGGCAATCATGCCCCCCGTACACGATTCTGCGGTAACCACCATGGATTGGTGTTCTGTTAATGCTTGGCCTACTTGGCCTACTAGTTTTTCAAAATTCATAATTTAAAACCCTTTAACTACTAAACTAATTTCAAAGCCTGCCGTTACCCAATTTACACACGATCAAACTAAAACTAAAAACCATAACAATAAAATGATAAACTCATCAAATGAATCGATATCAAAATGTACAAAAAATTGACTCCCCTTGTCGCAATTAAAACAATAGTAAAGGAATAAGCCTCATGTTTGGTTCTTCAAAAAAAATAATTAACCTTGAGACAGAAAATCAAGCCCATAAAAATTTAATGAACGCCTTAAATCATTCGTTAGCGATTATTGAGTTTGACCCTTCAGGCTATATTTTGACGGCAAACGAAAATTTTTTAAACACCGTAGGCTACACTTTGTCAGAAATTCAAGGCAAACACCACCGTTTATTTGTCTCTAAAACGGAACAAGATGGCTTGGCTTATCAATCCTTTTGGAACAAGCTTGCCAGCGGCGAAGCATTCAGTGGTCAATTTTCACGTATCGGAAAAAATGATAAACAAGTTTGGATCGAAGCCTCTTACAATCCAATAAAAGACCCCAGTGGTCAAGTATATAAAATTATTAAACTGGCTTCAGACATTACTGAAAAAATGCAACAAGACATTGAAGCAGAAGCCAAGCTTACCGCCATTAATGACAGCTACGCCGTTATTGAATTTGATGTCACAGGAAAAATATTAACGGCAAACACAAATTTTTGCAGTACCGTTGGCTACTCGCTTGATGAAATAATCGGCCAGCATCACCGTATATTTGTAGATCCAGAAGAAGTCTCACAACCCGCTTACCAAGAATTTTGGCAAAACCTTGCACAAGGCAAAGAGCAAACAGGCACGTTTAAACGCATTAGTAAACAGGGTAAGGACGTTTGGATACACGCCGCCTATATTCCTGTTGCATTTGAAGGTAAAGAACCGCATAAAGTCATTAAAATCGCATCCGACATTACCACTCAAAAACTTAATGAGATTGAGCTGGCTAAAATGGTTTCCGAAGCCAGCACCGTATTGCAAAACATGTCTAAAGGCGTGCTTACCTACAACATCAATGGCGACTATTCCGGCGAGTTAGAGAACTTAAAACAAGACATTAACCACAGCGTAAACAATCAAGCTCAAGCACTGGGCAGCATTACAGAGGCCACAAGCTCGGTATTAAACTCGGCTAATGAAGTCACCATTGCGTCACAAGGACTGTCTCAACGAACACAAGAAATTGTACTGTCTGTCGAACAAACCAGTGCCAAAATGGACACGATTTTAAATCAAGTACAGAGCACTCACTCAAAAATAAACGACGCGAAAGAGAGCACGACAGAACAACAAGGCTTGATTCAGTCGGGTACCGATTTAATGAATACGTCACTCGAAGCGATGGAAAAAATTAAAAACTCTTCAGAAGAGATTACCAGTATTGTTACGTTAATTGACACCATTGCCTTTCAAACCAACTTACTTGCATTGAATGCCGCGGTTGAAGCGGCAAGAGCGGGCGAACATGGACGTGGCTTTGCGGTTGTGGCAGGCGAAGTAAGAAGTTTGGCGCAAAAATCAGCCGAAGCTTCTAAAAATATTAAGCAACTCATTGAGCAGTCGGTAAAGCAATCCCAAGATGGTGTGAACATTGTATTACAACTGTCTGAAAAGCTAGAAAGTATTAAAGAAAAATCAAGCGAAGTTTCAAGTTTTATTGAAAGCGTAGGAATTTTGGCACAAGAGCAAACCTTAAGCATTGATGCAGTAAACCAAGAAATATCCAATATCGATGCTTCAACACAAGAAAACGCAGCCTTTGTTGAACAAGCCTCTGCCACCGCTGAAAACCTTTCTGAAAGATCGCAGGATGTTCAAAACATTTTAAGTCAGTTTGAACTCCCTTCGAGTACATCAACACAGCTAAACTCTGCGCTTAGGCTTAAATAGTTTCTACTTATCTAAAGACAATACAGGTTAAATCCTTTTAAAGGATTTAACCAAAAGCACTCAAATCATGTATCCTATTTCAAACTTAATTTTATATTGAAATATTTCCATGACAAAAGCAAAGACACAATCCTCTTCTACACCCACTCACACACCCATGATGCAACAGTACCTTGCCATCAAATCTGAACACCCAGACCATCTACTGTTTTACCGAATGGGTGATTTTTATGAGTTATTTCATGATGACGCTAAAAAAGCCTCTGAACTATTGGAAATTACCTTAACCGCGCGAGGAAAATCGGGCGGCAATGCGATTCCGATGGCGGGTATTCCACATCATTCGGCTGAAGGATATTTGGCTAAATTGGTTAAGCTTGGGGTGTCAGTTGCAATTTGTGAACAAGTGGGCGACGTGGCCACCAGCAAAGGGCCAGTGGAACGCAAAGTGGTTCGAGTCATTACACCAGGTACCTTGGTTGAGGATGCATTACTCGAAGATAAATCCGAAAACTTATTGGCCGCTATCACACAACAAGGCGAATTTTATGGACTGGCGTATCTGGACGTTGCCAGTGGACGATTTGAAACCGCTGAACTCGAAACACTCGCCCATCTGTACGCCGAAATTGAACGCATTAAACCTTCAGAACTTCTCTTGCCCGATGACGATCTTTTTAGACAATCTCTCGACGAATCGCTGTTAAAACGCGCGGGCGTTGTGCGTTATCCTAGTTGGCACTTTGAAGCCAAAAGCTGTTTTAAACGACTCACCGATCACTTTGGTACCAAAGATTTAATCGCTTTTGGTTGCAACCAAAAACTTGCGGCCATCAGTGCAGCGGGCAGTATTTTGCACTATGCGCAAAGCATGTTACAAAATACTTTGGGGCATATCCATACCCTGCAAACCTATTCAACCGAAGACAGCTTGGTACTGGATGCTATCAGCCGCCGAAATCTTGAAATTGACACCAATTTAAGTGGTGGCATAAATAATACTTTAGCGGCCATTTTAGACCAAACCGCCACGGCGATGGGGGGGAGACTTTTAAAACGCTGGTTAAATCAACCGCTTCGTAACCACGATGTTATTAACGGACGTTTAGATGCCATTAGCGCAATACTTGAACAACAAAGTGACGAAGACTTTCGCCAACCACTCAAAAAAATTGGTGACTTAGAACGTATTTTAAGCCGCGTGGCACTGATGTCTGCCCGCCCAAGAGACCTATTACATTTAGGGCGGTCACTCAATACCTTACCTGAATTACAAGCGCTACTGACACAACATTCGGTGCCAAAATTTCAAGCACTCGCTCAAAAAATCAATACCTTTCCCAAACTGGCAAAACTACTCGATGATGCCATTATTGAAAACCCGCCCATATTAATTCGAGATGGTGAAGTCATTGCCGAAGGCTACGACGCAGAGCTGGATACGTTAAGAAACCTCAAAAACGAGGCAGGAGGCTATCTCTTAGATTTAGAACAACGCGAACGTGAACGTACGGGCATTAATACACTTAAAGTCGGTTACAACCGTGTGCACGGTTACTACATTGAAATCAGTAAACTGCACATCGCACAAGTGCCAGCGGAGTACATTCGCCGTCAAACCCTAAAAGCACAAGAACGCTACATTATTCCAGAACTGAAAACCTTTGAAGACAAAGTGTTAAGTGCGGGGGAAAAATCGCTTGCGCGTGAAAAGTGGCTCTATCAGCAACTGTTGGAAACGCTGAATAAATCATTGCAACCGTTACAAACCAGCGCCGCCGCCTTGGCCGAGCTGGACGTACTGGTCAACTTAGCATTGCAAGCAAAAGCACTCAATCTAACCCGCCCCGTCTTAACCGAACAAACGGGCATTAACATTGTACAAGGCCGCCACTTGACCGTCGAAGCGCTCTCAAGCGAACCGTTTATCCCTAACGACACGCTCTTTACCACAGAGCGACAACTGCAAATTATTACAGGGCCGAATATGGGAGGTAAATCCACCTATATGCGCCAAACTGCGTTAATTACCTTAATGGCGTTTATGGGCAGTTTTGTGCCCGCAGAGTCCGCAACGCTTGGCCCCGTGGATCGCATCTTCACCCGAATTGGTGCATCCGACGATTTAACCTCAGGTCGCTCTACCTTTATGGTTGAGATGACGGAAACCGCCAATATTTTGTATCACGCCACTCACAATTCACTGATTTTAATGGATGAAGTAGGACGTGGAACCTCTACCTTTGACGGATTAGCACTGGCTTGGGCAATTGCCGAACACATGGCGTTAAAAACCAAAGGATTGTGTCTGTTTGCCACGCACTACTTTGAACTGACGACCTTGGCAGAACAGTTTAACAACACTATTAACGTTCACTTAGATGCCATTGAGCACCAAGACAGCATTGTCTTTTTACATCAAGTGCAAGAGGGGGCAGCCTCACAAAGTTATGGTTTACAGGTCGCCGCTTTAGCAGGCATCCCACAACCTGTAATTCAAAAAGCCAAAGAGGTGCTGTATCGCCTTGAGAACCAAAATGTGCAACAGAGCACATTAACACTGCCATTAGAACAAGCATCCGTACAGCAGTTTGATCTGTTTGCCGCACAAGTTGATCCAACGCTAGAGCAACTGAAAACTAAGCTACAAACCATTCAACCCGATGAAATGACACCTAAAATGGCGCTAGAAGTCCTTTATGAGTTAAAAGAGATCGTATTGCCCTGAGATACTGATGCCCCAGCGATTAGGCGTTTGTAAAGTAAGCGAGCCATTGTCTCGTAAGAAACGGGGGTTCACTCATTAAAACAACACGCTTTATTTTTTCCTGAACGTTTGGCTTGATACAGTGCAATATCGGTTTTTTTAATCAGTTCATCAATGCTAATATCGGTTTGATAAGTGGCAACACCTAAGCTGACCGTTACATTTTTTACCACTTCAAAAGGGTGGTTTTCGATCGCTAAACACAATCTTTTCGCCGTTAGAAACGCTGCATTGTGCTCTGTTTTGGGTAAAACAATCATAAATTCTTCACCCCCAAATCGACACAGCGTATCAACCTCTCTTAAAAATTGACAGGCTACTTTGGCCAATTCAATTAAGACTAAATCTCCTACATCATGACCGTACTGGTCATTAATAGATTTGAAATTATCGACATCTAATAATACCAATGAAAAAACATCTTTAAATCGCTTACTGCGCCTAACCTCCCCTTCCACTATTTTCATAAATGAAAAGCGATTATCAACACCTGTTAAGCAATCCGTTCGCGCAAGAATTTCAAGTTCATCATTTATATCAGACAACGCTTCCGTTCTCTTTAATACCTTTTTTTCCAGCTGGTCATTCCAGTCGAGTAACTCGTTATTTTTTCTTTCAACTTCTAATCGATAACGCCATAACAAACGATAGACAGCGAAAGACAGCAATATAGCGACTCCGATGGAAATGATAAAACTCAAAAAAGCGATTTTTAACAGTTGATCTAATTTCTTTTGATTCAGCTTAACGCTTTCAATAGTATTCGGTGTTAACCCTCTCACAATGTCATCTGGGTAAAACCCACTGCCAACAATCCAGTCCGAATTAGGAACCGCTTTAACATAAGACAGCTTAAGCTCAACCTTATTTTGATTTGGGTTCATCCATTGATATTCAATAAATGTCGAATCAGAAGGATGTTGAGCCGCTTGTAATATTTTTTTATACAATGTTTTAAACGCACTCGTCAGCTCAGCCGTTGCACCGTCTTTATAACTTAAGCCAACCCATTCAGAACGCGCACTGTTTAATAAAATAGCACCCGTTAAGTCCATTACAAAAAAATAGTGCTGACTGCTTTCACTTAACTGACTAATTTCAAATAATAATTTGTTATTTGCTAACGTTGTTGCAATATCCAAATATTCTGCCGACCCCATGTACCAATCATAAAATCCTAGGCTTTTTACAAAAGCCAATTGCTCAAATTGTGTATCCGTTCCAGTACTCGGGCGAGTAAAGGTATCCCATAAAAATCCTTCTCCTCCGTTACGAGTAAGCGCAATTTCTTCCTTAATCACTTCTCGTCCTGTTGCATCCTTAAAATCAATAATGGATGTCCCCTCTAAATGCCGTAAATATTCAGGCGCTAATTGAAAATTTCCTTCAAAATCCAACATCCAAATAAAGCTTTCTCCTTTGTTCCAAACTAAGGGGCGCAATGCTTCAATAATTAAAGACTTCACTTCTTGTTCCGATTTAGTTGAAGCATAACGTTCATGCAAAGCGACTGCTATCCTGTAAGCATCATCTACGCGGAGCTGGATTCTGTCATGTAATTCATCTTTAATGACAGACTTTTGATAGGCTGCTAAATCCACAATACTATTAACTTTAGACTGAATAGATGCCTTCACACTATCTAGAGTGTTTTTTTCCATCATAGACACGCTGCTTTCCAGCTTTTCAGTCTCTGCTTGAATCATAATGTAAGAAAGCAGTGCCATCATCAATGGAATAATCAGCATTGGGCCAATCGCTAATAATGTAATCCAATTTCTATGCTTCATAAAATGATAATCCAACCTAAGTTTATGACAAATCTAGCGTTAAAAGGATATAAGGTTTGGAATAGACTATTTTGGCTACTGTTTAAGGCTATTTAAAACAAGGATGTTAATAAAAAAAAAGCCCTGCATTGCAGGGCTTTTTTAAACGAATATAGAGGATTACTTACGTAAACCAAGACGTTTAATAATAGAGAGGTATCTTTCACCATCTTTCTTGTGGATATAATCCAAAAGTTTACGACGACGACTCACCAAACGTAATAAACCAGTACGAGAGTGGTTATCTTGTTTGTGAATTTTAAAATGCTCTGTTAAGTACTTAATACGCGCAGTTAAAAGTGCGATTTGAACTTCTGGTGAACCAGTGTCACCTTCTTTTGTTGCGTACTCTGCAACGATTTTTGCTTTAACTTCTGCGTTAAACATACTTTTTTCTCCAGTATCGGTTTTAATAATATTGTCCATCTCCACAACCGATGATAGAAACGAACCCAAGTATTATACTAACTTACGTTTTTTACACAAGGCAAGGCGTGTAAAATAGTTATCGCTTACCAAAACCGTGTACATAATGGCCTAATGCTGAAATATCATCGCCCATATGTCGAACCAAATCATCCAGACTCACAATCGCATTTTCTAAAATATTTACAGCAATAAATGATTCCTCCACTTTTAAGCGGTCGTACATTGGGCGTGTTAGCATAAAAATTTGTACCCCCTTTTTTCCTGCCGCCATTCTTAAGTTACGAGGCTTGCGATCAAAAAAGGACATCTCTCCAACCAGAGTGCCAGCGCCTTGCTTGCCTACATTGGTATGCTTAGCATCGGCACTGCAAAAAACCACCTTACCTTTTGCAATAAAGCCAAGCGATTCACCGATTTCACCTGCGTCTGAAATCACTTCGTCCGCTTCGTATTTTTTATCTTGTAGATAATGAATTAAACGACCAACTTCCTTCCTCGTTAATGACTCACAAATAAGGTGCTTTTGAAAAAAACTGAATAATTCATCCGTTGATATATTTAACATACAATCTCCTTACAAAGGTTTTTGGGCAATGAAAGAGGCCACTGGACGACCGTCTTCTAATTTATCTATTCTATCAACAATAATTTGATAATCTGAAAAAACTTTACGCAATTCATCATGTGCCAAAATAAAATTAGGGTTTTTAGGCGAACCAAATGCTTCTGCCCCTTCTGCAAAGGTTTGATAAATAAGATAACCTGAAGGGGCAAGTGCCGCATCTATTTGAGCAAACAGGTCTCTGTTTAAATAGCGCACAACGGTAATTACATCAAAAATCGACTTTGGAAAACAGCCGTCTTTCTTTAGATCACAGCATTTAAACTTAACCGAAGCACCGGTTCGGTTGGCCAGTTGCTTAGCTCTTTTTAACACCCGTATTTCTTGATCAATGCCCAATACTTGAATGCCATGTTTGGCTAAAAAGACCGCATCTCGTCCACCACCACACCCTATGTCTAACGCGGTTAAACGGGGTTTGAACGCTTTAGGATTTATCCCCCTCTGTACCTCCAACAAGTTCAACCACTCTTTTAGCAGAGGAGTTGGCGACCATAATTGTTTTGATTCTCGTCCTGAAACGACTTGATTGGGCAGTTTTTCTGCCCATTTTTGCATCACTTGATCGTCTTCAATGACTAAAGAACCATTGACTTTATAACCTTTTAAATCTAAAAAAACACTGACCGTTTCAATCGAGGGCTTGCTACCGACTAAAAAAAGGCTCGCGGGTGCGGCGGGTAGCTCATTTAAGCTGTCGGGTAATATATCCCAAGGTAACCATGTTGCGTCTTTAAGATGCCCTGCTTGATATTCTGCACTCGTTCTTAAATCTAAAATACCATCCGCTTGTTTAAAAAACACTACTCTGCCACCAGTGCACGTTCATCTTTGGCTAAATGCAAATTAAACACTCTTTTGGGCTTTAACATCTGTTTTTTATCCGACCACTCGCCTACTGCAAAACACTCTCCCTCATCATAAAGCCGAACAAACTCGGTTTCTGGCTTTAGATAAGGCAACATTTGACCATGTTGAATCAAATCCACCTCTTCTTTGGACAAATCCAAACGTTGTAAATGCGTTAACGCAATGTCGATAGGTTGAATGGCGGATCTTTGTTGTGTTTCAATCTCTTCCAACGTCAACATATTTTCACCCCTCAGCTCACCCGTTTGAGTGCGATGCAGTGCGGTTAAATGACCCGTTGAACCAAGGGCTTGGGAAATATCTTCACCAAGGGTGCGTACATAGGTGCCTTTCGTACACAACACATCAAACACCAAGATGTTATTTTCAAACGAAATAAAATCAAGCTGCTTAATCACAATACTGCGCGCAGGGCGCTCTATTTCAATGCCTTGACGCGCGTAATAATACAAGGGCTTGCCCTGATGCTTGAGTGCCGAATACATGGGAGGGACTTGCTCAATGGCTCCGGTAAATTGCTCCAATACCGTCAAAATATCCGCCTCTGTTAAAGCTGGAACAGGCAATGTGTTGATGACATTGCCCTCTTTATCGCCTGTATCGGTTTGCTCACCCAACTTAAGGGTGGCGGTATAGCGTTTATCTGAATCCAGAAGAAGTCCGGATACCTTTGTGGCCTCACCCAAACAAATGGGCAATAACCCCGTTGCAAAAGGGTCTAATGCACCCGTATGCCCTCCTTTTTTAGCATTAAATAAGCGCATAACGGTTTGCAAAACACCGTTTGAAGAGGGGCCTACAGGTTTATTGAGTAAAATAATGCCATCAATATGCTTTTTGGGGGGACGTTTAAATTGAGCCATTTATGAATTAAGCGCCTTATTAATGAGGTCTTCCATGTGCTGAACATGTTCAGGTACATTGTCATAAAAAAAACGTATATTGGGCACAATACGCAAGCGCAGCTTTTTGCCTAGTTCGGTTCTAAAAAAACCGGTGGCTTTTTCGAGTGCATCCAAAGTTTCTTGAATTTCAGGATCGCCTTCATTATGTCCAATTAAGGCAAAATGGACTCGAACCACACTCAAATCCTTGCTGATTTTGCAGTCGGTAATGGTCATCTTTTGAAAACGAGGGTCTTTCGCTTCTCGCAATAACATTTGCGATAAGGTACGTCGAACCTCTTGCGCCACACGTGCAGGGCGACTAACGGGTTTATTACTCATCATTTTTTCTCTTATAAAAACAAAATGCCCCAACGGGGCATTTACTTTTTTACCCCCCCCCCTATCAAAAGGGGGGGGGTAAAAAACTAACCATATTAACGCGCTCTATTTAAGCAAGCGTACGCTTCACTTCAATACGTTCGTAGCACTCAATTTGATCGCCTACTTGTACATCATTGTAGTCTTTAACGCCGATCCCACATTCCATGCCTTTATTCACTTCTTGTGCATCGTCTTTAAAGCGACGTAACGATTCGAGCGTACCTTCGTAAATCACCACATTTTCACGCAATACACGAATTGGGTTATTACGCTTCACAACGCCTTCAGTTACCATACAACCCGCAATTAAGCCGATTTTAGGTGCTTTAAAGACTTCACGAACGTCGGCCACACCCAAGATATTCTCTTGAATTTCAGGCGCTAACTTGCCTTCTACCGCACGTTTAACTTCGTCTACGATCTCATAAATAATGCTGTAGTATTTTAGCCCAATGCCTTCAACATCAATTACGCGTTTTGCAGCCACATCGGCACGTACGTTAAACCCAAAAATCAATGCTTCAGAGGCAATGGCTAAGTTAGCATCGGTTTCATTGATTCCACCCACACCTGAAGAGATGACATTCACTTTAATTTCATCATTAGACAGTTTAACCAGTGCATCGGTAATGGCTTGAATAGAGCCTTGTACATCGGCTTTTAAAATGATATTCACATTTTGAATATCACCCTCTTCCATTCGGTTAAACATGTTTTCAAGTTTAGATTTTTGCTGACGTGCAATTTTAAGCTCTTTGAACTTACCTTGACGGAAGGTCGCGGCTTCACGTGCTTTACGCTCGTTATCCACTGTAATCATCTCATCACCTGCAACGGGCATGCCAGATAAACCAAGTAACTCAACAGGAATAGAGGGACCCGCTTCTAAAATGGTCTCACCTGAATCACTGATAAGGGAGCGAACACGCCCGTATACCATGCCACAAAGCACAATATCGCCTTTTCTTAAGGTTCCTGACTGAACCAGAACCGTTGCAACCGTTCCACGCCCTTTTTCTAAACGAGACTCAACCACAACCCCTTTTGCATGACCTTCTGTAGGGGCTTCTAACTCAAGCATTTCTGATTGTAATGAAATTGCGTCGAGTAACTCGTCAATGCCTAAGCCCGTTTTAGCTGAAACGGGAACAAACTGAACATCACCACCCCATGCTTCGGGTACGACTTCTTCGGTTGCCATCTCTTGCATAACACGATCAATATTAGCGTCTTCTTTATCCATTTTGTTCACAGCAACCACAATGCCCACACCGGATGCTTTGGCATGTTGAATCGCTTCGCGCGTTTGAGGCATAACCCCATCGTCTCCCGCAACCACGATGACTACCACATCGGTAATTTCTGCACCACGTGCTCGCATGGCGGTAAAGGCCGCGTGACCAGGAGTATCAATAAACGTGACCCCCCCTTTGTCTGTATCAACGTGGTATGCACCGATGTGTTGAGTAATTCCACCTGCTTCACCGTGCGCCACTTTGGCTTTACGAATGTAATCAAGTAAAGAAGTTTTACCGTGATCTACGTGACCCATAATAGTCACAACGGGTGAACGGGTAACCGTTGCACCATGGTACTCCTGGTTCACAACTTCGTCTTCAACCGTCACTTCATTAAAGGCTATGGCGTTATGCCCCATCTCTTCAACAATCAACATTGCGGTCTCTTGATCAAGGATTTGGTTAATCGTTGCCATCGTTCCCAGCTCCATCATCATAAATTTGATGACTTCACCCGTTTTAATGGACATTTGTTCCGCCAGCGCTGACAAGCTAATGCTTTCTGGTACTTTAACGTCCTTAATAACAGGCGCGGTAGGTTGTTGAAACCCATGTTCATTGTCCATTTGCAACGGTGCACGACGCTTAGGCATTTTTCTGCCCCCACGCTGTGGACGACGGTTTCCGCCACCACGATTATTTGGTTTTTTATTTCCGCCCCCTTTAGGGCCATCATTGCCATCATTTACTTTACGTGTTTCATGATGCTTTTGATCTTTGACTTTTTTAGCGGCCTTAGAGTGATCTTCTTTTGCTGGAGGCGGTGCCACAACACGCAACCCAACAGCTTTCTCACGAACAAATTTTTCTGGTTTTGAATCGCTTGGTTTTGTTAATTTATTTGACTCTTTTTGAGACTCTGAAACAGGTTTAGATGTTGTTTCGTGTTCAGCAGCCTTATCTTGTGTTGTTGGTTCAACAGAAGGTTTTTCTTTAGTTTGTTCAGGCGCTGGAGTGGTTTCAGTCGCCTCCTCTTTTTTAATGTACGTTCGCTTCTTACGCACTTCAACCTTCACATTGCGTTTATCCCGACCCGCACCCGATGACAAGTTAAGCGTTTGCTTACGACGCAAAGTCACTTTTTTAGGCGACTCTTCCGAGTGATCGCCATGAAGGGCTTTTAAATAGCCTAATAACTTAACCTTTTCATCATCATTAATGACATCACCAGACTTTTTACCTTTAATACCTGATGCATCAAGCTGTGCCAACAATTTTTCTTCCGAAAGGTTGAGTGTTTTTGAAAATTCTTTTACCGATATCTCTGACATGTATTACTCTCCCTTTACTCTTCAAACCATGGCGCACGTGCTTTCAGAATTAACTCTCCAGCAGCCGCTTCATCCATTTCGACAAACTCTAATAGTTCATCCGTACTTAATTCTGCCAAATCTTCTTGTGTAATGATGCCATTACCTGCTAATTTTTTAGCCATATCAGGCGTCATACCTTCAAGGCTTACTAAATCTTCTGCTGGCTCAGCTAAGGCCAGCTTTTCTTCTTCGGCAATTGCATGTGTTAATAGCGCATCTTTTGCGCGTTGTTTTAACTCCGCAACAATGTCCTCGTCAAAACCATCAACTTCTAACATCTCAGCGGCGGGTACATAAGCCACCTCTTCAAGCGTTGAAAAGCCTTCTTCGGCAAGCACTTCCGCCATCTCTTCATCAATGTCTAAGGCTTCTACAAACAGATCAATTTGTGCTCGGGATTCCACATCATGCTTTTCAGCCATGTCTGTTTGGCTCATGACATTCAACTCCCAGCCCGTTAACTCGCTAGCAAGTCGAATGTTTTGACCATTTTTACCAATCGCTTGCGATAATTGTTCGTCTTCCACCGCAAGATCCATGGTGTGTTTGTCTTCATCGACCATAATGGAGGTGACTTCAGCAGGTGCCATCGCATTAATAACAAACTGTGCGTCGTTCACATCCCATTGAATAATATCAATCCGTTCACCGTTCAGCTCATTGGTAACGGATTGAACGCGCGAACCACGCATTCCCACGCAAGCTCCAATTGGATCTAAGCGTGGGTCATTGCCACGCACCGCTACTTTGGCTCTAAAACCAACGTCACGAGCAACGCTCATCACGTCAATCAGATCATCACCAATTTCAGGCACTTCAATTTTGAACAGTTCCATTAACATTTCATTGCACGAACGGGACATGTTTAACAATGGGCCTCTTGGACGAAACTCAACCGTTTGTAAATAACCACGAACACGATCACCCATTCTAAAATTTTCACGCGCAACCAGTTGATTGCGTGGAATAATCGCTTCGACATTGTCACCTAAGTCTAAAATTACATCGCCACGGTCAACACGTTTAACTTGACCTGTTAAGATTTCACCCACACGCTTGCTGTACTCTTCAACCACTTTTTTGCGTTCAGCTTCACGTATTTTTTGAACAATCACTTGTTTTGCCGCTTGTGCGCCAATACGACCAAAATCAATGGATTCCATTGGCTCTTCAATAAACCCACCAATTTCAATATTTGGGTCTTCATCAACTGCATCCATTTCACGAATGTACCAACCCACATTGTCTTCAATGGCGGTTGCATCATCAATCACCTCCCAACAACGAAACGTTTCATACTCTCCAGTGTCACGATCAATAGAGACTCGGACGTTAATTTCGTCTCCTTCACTTTTTCGTGTTGCCGTTGCCAGAGCGGTTTCAATCGCGTCAAAAATAATTTCTTGATCAACGCCCTTCTCATTTGCCATGATTTCAACAACGGCTAATATCTCTTTACCCATTATATTTTTATCCTAAGTCTTTTAATTAATTTTGTTAAAAATTCGTTGTTTTTTTCTATCTAGAAACAACGAAACTAAAATTCTGCAACCAAATTCGCTTTTTCAATGATGTCGTAGTCAATTTCATACAGCTCTCCATCTACTTCTATTTCAATCATTGTGTCGTTAACTTGTACCATTGCCCCTTTAAAGCGTCTGCGCCCCAAAACACCTATCGCAGTTCTCACCTGAACTGTTTTGCCTTGGTAACGTTTAAAGTGACTCGGTTTTAGCAGCAAACGCTCCATTCCAGGAGAAGAAACCTCAAGCATGTACGCACTGCTAATAGGGTCTTCAACGTCCATAATGGCACTTATTTGTCGGCTAATGGTGGCGCAATCGTCAACGGTTACGCCGTTCTCTTCTTGATCGATAAACACTCTTAAAACAGAGTGACGACCTGCGGGTAGATATTCAAACCCCCAAAGCTCAAACCCCATCGATTCAATTGTGGGCTTTAACAACCCTTCTAGTTTATCTTCTAAACGCACTCAATATTTCCGTCAATTAAAGAGACCTTTATATGAAAGGATGCACGAATGAATACTTGCATAAAAAGCCTTTTCTTAAATTCAAATAACAAAAAACCCCGTAAGAACGGGGTTTTTTAAAAGTTAAGCCGCTGTTCCATCCACTCTCCGAAACAACGCTTAATATTTTTTTTAAAAAATCTATACAGAACTATACAGCAAAAGCTTAGACTGTCAAGCCAAAATCCTGATTTTTAAAGGGTCTTAGGCTTTTTAAACTGCTCCAATACCGACGGGTCTTCTAAGGTTGACGTATCCTGCAAAATTTCCTCCCCCCTTGCCAAGGCTTTCAACAAACGTCGCATGATTTTTCCAGAGCGTGTTTTAGGTAAATTTGTACCAAAACGAATGTCATCAGGCTTGGCAATCGCACCAATCTCTTTTGCCACCCACGCTCTAAGCTCCTGTACCAAAGCCTTTTGCTCAGCTCCTTCAATCGAAGTTTCTGTATTCAATACCACAAATGCAGAAATGGCTTCTCCTTTAATCTCATCAGGACGACTCACCACCGCCGCTTCAGCCACTTGAGGGTGTGAAACCAGCGCAGATTCGATCTCCATTGTTCCTAAACGATGCCCCGACACATTTAGAACATCATCCACTCGACCTAAAATCCAAAAATAGCCATCTTTGTCTTGGTAAGCGCTGTCACCCACCACATACAACGACTCACCGCCCGCCACACTGTCTTTTAAAGGAAAATACGCTTCTTGGTAACGCGCTTCATCGCCCCAAACGTTACGAATCATTGAAGGCCATGGCTTTTTAATCACCAACAACCCGCCTTCACCCGTGTCTAAAGCGTTACCTGCCTCATCCAAGATAACGGCATCAATTCCAGGCAGTGCCTTAGCGCACGAACCTGGCTTAAGCGGAGTAATGGGAAAAGGTGCAATCATATGTGCGCCTGTTTCCGTTTGCCACCACGTATCAATCACAGGGCAACACCCTCCCCCAATCTCATTGTAGTACCAAACCCAAGCTTCTGGATTAATCGGTTCACCCACTGTACCTAAAATCCTTAATTTGGATAGATCGTACTGACTAGGAAGCTCTGCACCAAATTTCATTAAGGCTCGAATTGCCGTAGGTGCGGTATAAAAAACCGTAACACCATGATCTTGACACATTTTCCAAAAGCGCCCTGCATCGGGATACGTTGGCACGCCTTCAAACATTAAAATGGTTGCACCAACGGATAACGGGCCATACGCCACATAAGTATGCCCCGTAATCCAACCGACATCTGCCGTACACCAAAAGACATCGTTATTGTTTAAATCAAACATCCACTCATTGGTCACATGGGCGTTTAATAAGTACCCCCCCGTGCTGTGCTGAACGCCCTTTGGCTTTCCCGTTGAGCCAGATGTATACAACAGAAAAAGTGGGTGTTCAGAATTAACCATTACAGGGTCGTGATAATTACTCATGCCCGCTTCGGCTTCATACCAATCAATGTCTCGCCCTGCTTTCATCGGCACGTCGTCATCGGTACGTTTAAAAACAATCACTTTTCTAACATGATCACCGCCTTTTTCCAGCGCCTCATCTACGGCTTGCTTAAGTGGAATCGTTTTGCCGCCTCGACGACCTGCGTTGGCGGTAATGACCAGTTTAGCCCCTGCATTTTCAATGCGATCACGCAATGATTCTGCCGAAAACCCACCAAACACCACCGAATGAATTGCACCGATACGTGCGCACGCTTGCATCGCAATAACCGCTTGCGGAATCATGGGCATGTAAATCACAATACGGTCGCCTTTTTGAATACCTTGCGACACCAGTGTATTTGCAAAACGGCACACTTGGTCGTGCAACTCTTTATAGGTATAACGATCAATTGAGCCGTCATCGGCTTCAAAAATAATCGCTAACTTATCGCTTTTCGTCTCCAAATGTCGGTCAATGCAATTATAAGACGCATTGAGTTCGCCATCGCTAAACCATTTAAAGTGAGGGGCGTTTGAGTCGTCCAAACCAACCGTAAAAGGCGTTGACCAAGCCAGCTTTTCTTGTGCTAGATTTGACCAAAAGCCAACATGATCTGCTGAAGCTTTTTCATACAATTGAGCAATCAACGTTGCGTTTAACGCCACCTGTTTTTGCGTTTGCTCTGATGCTTCAAACACTCGTGATTCCGTTAAAATTGACTCGATCTTAGACATACTCACCTCGCTCACCATGGGTTTATCGTTGGCTTATCATTTTGGTAGAATTACCACTCCAAACTTCTTAAATATTTAAACATCTCTCTGGCTGATTTTGGCGCTTTCTCTTGTGCCGCTTCTTTTTTTGCATTGCGAATCCATTGACGCAATTGCTGTCTATCCGCTTGTGGGTACAGTGAAAGGAATTCATTTAAAATCGAATCCCCTTCTAAAATCATTCGATCACGCCACTGTTCCAATTTATGAAAGTGTGAATTTTGTTGTTTTATTTTTGCTTCAACCTTCGCCAGCTTCTCTTTTATTTCAATAATCAACGGTTCGTCTTGACGCAACATTTTACCAATAAACAGTTTTTGACGTTTTAAGGCAGGGCCTTTATCCATAGACTTTAATAAAAAAATTGCATCAGTAAATTTAGCAGGCAAATCCATTTTTTTGATTTCAGTATCGGTCAACTCTGAAATTTGAATGCCTAAATCTTTAACCGCTTGCGCCGCCTGTTTAATTTGAGTGCGACTTTCAAACTCTTCTTGCTCCCAATCACGTACTTCGATCTCTTTCTTAACTCGATTAATATTACGAGGTCTAACCATTCGATTCTCCCATCATTTGAATCCACTCCGCTTCCGATAATACTCTAACACCTAAAGCTTCTGCTTTTGCACGTTTTGAACCCGCTTTTTCACCCGCAATTACAAAATCTGTTTTTGCCGAAACACTGCCCGTCACCTTGGCACCAAGCGCCTCTAACTGCTGCTTGGCTTCCGTACGAGAGCCTAATTGCAATGATCCTGTTAATACCACTACTTTACCAGCAAAAGGTGATTGTTGCTCGTCCGATATCTCATGAATAACAGGCGTTGGCCACGATAAGCCAACCGACAACAAACCCTCAACCACTTCTTGATTATGGGGTTGCTTAAAAAAAGTTACAATATTTTCTGCAACAATCTCACCCACATCAGGCACATCAATTAAGGTTTCAATATCCGCTTGGCGAATATTGTCTAAGGTTACAAAGTGCTGCGCCAGTGATTTTGCCGTGACTTCCCCCACCTCTGGAATGCCCAACGCATAAATAAAACGTGGCAGAGTGGTTTGCTTAGCATCTTGAATGGCACGACAAACCTTTAAAGCCGATTTTTCAGCCATACGTTCCAGTTGTGCTAAATTTTCTGGCAGTAGTCGAAATAGGTCATCGGGATGACGAACCCAGTTTTTTTCAATTAACTGATCAATCAACTTATTGCCTAGCCCTTGAATGTCCAACGCCTTGCGTGAAACAAAGTGTTGAAATGCACGTTTCTTTTGTGCAGGACAAAACAGACCGCCTGAACAGCGATAAACCGCCTTATCATGTTCTTTTATGGCATCCGAACCACATTCAGGACAGTGCTTAGGCATGTCAAATTGTCGTACAGTCTCTTCTCGTTTGGACAACACGGGCGCAACCACTTCAGGAATCACATCCCCCGCACGGCGCACCACCACCACATCGCCTATTCGCACATCTTTACGACGAATTTCATCTACGTTATGCAGTGTGGCATTGGCAACCATAACTCCCCCAACCAACACAGGGGTCAGTCGAGCCACAGGAGTGAGCGCACCTGTTCGCCCCACTTGAATTTCAATGTCCAATAACTCGGTCCAAACCTCTTCGGCAGGGAATTTTCGAGCAATCGCCCAACGTGGTGATTTTGCTGTAAAACCTAATGCTTTATGGTGAGAGATTAAATCAACCTTGTAGACAATTCCATCAATTTCATAGGGTAACTCGGTTCTTTTAGCATACAATAAATCATAATAGTCCGACATGCCTTGTGCACCCGTTACCACGCGTGCATCCGCATTGATAGGCAACCCCCACTGTTTAAATTGTTCAATCACTTTATGGTATTGCTTGGGCAAAGTATTATCTAAACTAATCTCTCCCCATCCGTATAAAAACAGGCTTAATTTTCTTTGCGCGGCAATGCTTGGATCAAGCTGCCTTAAGGTACCTGCCGCCGCATTACGTGGATTGGCAAACGGTTTTTCTCCCGCCAACACGGCTTGCTCGTTCAAGCATTTAAACACCGATTTGGACATAAAAATTTCGCCACGCACTTCAAGCACTCTCGGCCATCCCGATCCCAACAATTGCAATGGCACCGAACGGATGGTGCGAATATTATGGGTAACATCCTCCCCAACCACCCCGTCGCCACGCGTGGCCGCCAACACTAACTTGCCATTTTCGTAACGAATATTGATGGCTAATCCATCTATTTTGGGTTCTGCGGCGTATTCAATGGCTTCTTCAAGGTTTAGTTTTTCTAACACCTTGCGGTCAAATTCCACCAAATCATCTTGGCTAAACGCATTGCTTAACGAGAACATTGGTGCCGCATGTGGCAACGATTTAAAATGCTCAATCGGTTGTCCGCCCACCCGTTGCGAAGGTGAGTCATTCGTTACCCACTCTGGGTGTTTTTTTTCGATTTTAAGCAGTGCCTGATAAAGCTGATCGTATTCCGCATCGCTCACAAGCGGATTATCCATCGCGTAATAAGCATAATCATACTTTGCAAGCGTCTGCTTTAGATGTGTTAATTCTCTAAAAGCCTCATCAAAGGAATCAGGTTGAGGTTGGATTGGCTCTTGAATGGTGTCAGTTGGCATGTATAAACTTTATGTTATTTGCAAAACAGAAGGAAAAAATAACTATTTACACCTGTAAACAATAATTCTTTAGAACAGAAAGGGTTAGAGAGTCTCAGGGGCAGAAAAAACCGTTACAAAAACACCAAACTATAACGGTTCAGATTCATACTTCACGGCTTTATCTCGCATGACTTGCAAATCAGACTCTTTAAGCAGCTGACGATCCATATTATAAAGCCGCCCTTGCAAACGTTGCGAAATCTTACGCGCCATCATAATTAAATCATGCATGGCCGCAGGTGCCTTTACGGTACAGGGTAATTCTAAAATCATCGCCACACCACAGGTTGTATAATTTTGTAACTCATCTGCTGGAAAAGTCCCAGGCTCCATCAAGTTAGCTACTTTAATAATCGTATTATTCATGTTATCGCACTTTACATAAATCTGACTTTCATTAAAAGACAATCCAACACCCAACAAAGCGTGGTTCATCTCCTGCATCGAAAACTCTTGCCCCGTGCTCATGACTAAAATAACAAATACTTGAGGTTCTTTTTTCTCTGCACGGCTTTCAACTTCAGTACTAGGCTCCTCTTCGGGAATACCAAAAGAGGGCTTTTCATGTTCGGGTGCAACGTATTGATACTTCCCTCCCGTCATCCCAAGATCTTCCACCTCCAGCACGTGATGGTGTCCACCGAGTGGATTTTTATTTACCGTATTTTCTGTCTCTTCACTTTCTGCTCTATCATTTAAAGGCTCGGATACATGCATTTTTGGCGCTACATCTTCTTGTCTTAAACTGCCTTGAACAGCCTCTTTTTCAATATTTTTACCCCCCCCCTCTTCAGACGAAGATACAACAGAAATTTCAGCCTGATTAAACTCTTCACCAAAGGGTAGAACCGCTTGATTTTTGTTTACTTCTGGGACATCCAAATCGTTATCCTGTTTTGCAATACGCGTTTCAGTATTTTTTGAGACAGGAATATGTGGTTCGCCTAACTCATTTAAAGCTTGAGACGCTTTTTGATAAGAGACTTCTGATTCGGCTCTTTTTTGTACGTTTTTTTGTTTATCCGCCTCTTTTTTAAGCGCTGTTTGTCGGCTACGACTCAAAAAATAAAGACCAATGACTACGACAATGGCAAAAATAAGTAAAACCTGCTGTAACTCGTTCATGTATTCTTCGACTCCAAAACACGAATTTTTAAAAGATGACTTCGCTCAAATGATTACTCAGAAAGTTCTCAAGCAATATCCGAATAATTGTACCTTTTATCCCCCCCCTATTTCCAGCAAATTACGTAAATCGACCATCTATTTTAAACATTTTATTCACGGTTCAAAGTCACGCATTATAATGAACACACAATAATAACCACAAAAACTCGGGTACATAGGAACCAGCAAACATGCCAGTAGCTCCCCTTCAAAAAACAGCATCCACATTTATACTCGGAATTGATATGGGAACCTCAGGCATTCGAGGTGCCATTGTTGAAAAAGACGATTTACTCAATGATAAAATTTGGCACACAGAGTCCGTCTCTTTCAGTACCTTAGCCACCTCACACCTTACATCAAGCAATTACAATACAGCCTCTCAGTCTCCAAAAACATGGATAACACTGCTTGATATACTTTTAAAAAAACTCTCTCAGAGCTTTGATTTGATTAAAATTAACCATTTAATCATGGACGCAACATCCTCCACGGTACTGCTATGCTCTCCTCAAGGCAACGCGCTCACCGATGCGCTCATGTACAACCATCAACAAGCCACACAAGAGGCAAAACAGATTCAAAACGCCAAAGGATTTGACGCTAAAACCACAGCACAAGGTGCATCCAGCACCCTTGCAAAAGTCCTGTTTTTACTAAAAAACAACTTAAAAAATAATTTTTCTTCCCCCCCTATCATCTGCCATCAAATTGATTTTTTAAACCATTATCTATGCGACTGCCTCAATATTACCGATGAAAATAACGCACTCAAGCTGGGCTATAACTCTAACACTCAACAGTGGCCAAATTGGATTACACAATTGCTTACCCCCTTAACCCTGCCTAAAGTGGTTGCCCCAGGAACCGTGCTAGGAAACATCACCACTCAACGAGCAAGTCAATACGGATTCTCTCCCACACTCAAAATTCATGCTGGCACCACTGACAGCATTGCAGGTTTTTTAGCATCGGGTGCATCTCAAGTGGGCGATACTGTGATCTCACTTGGCTCCACCCTTGCAATAAAAATGATTACCCCCTCCCCTCTATTTAATACTCAATACGGTATTTACAGCCACAAACTTAAAAATAACTGGCTCGTGGGTGGGGCATCAAACTCAGGTGGCGCAGTTTTATTAAATGCCTATACATTGCCTGAAATAGAGCATTTAATGAACAGCCTCAACGACCTAACTCAAAACGATCTTAAAGTGAGTAACCAATACTACCCCCTTAACTCAATGGGAGAGCGTTTTCCCATTTCTGACCCTTTTTTTAAACCTAAAATGCCACCCAAGCCTAAGCAAGAGTTAATACTTAACCCTACATCACTAACCGATCGTGCAATCCTTAACGCTCACCAAACCTACTTTTTAAATCTCATTAAAGGCTTGGTATACATCGAAGATTTAGCATATAAAAAACTATTTCAAAAAACTCAACAAGCCATCAACAATTTATACTGCGTAGGAGGGGGAGATAAAAATTTACTTTGGCAACAGTGCCGAACAGCACACTTTAGCAACGCCAAAACATTTGACTTTCCCCTCCCCACCTTAAAACAGGCACACTCCCTAGATGCCGCTTACGGTGTTACCAAACTTATAAACTTTTAAAAAAGGAAAATAGATGACTCATGAAAACCCAGTAGACCAGCTTATTCAACAACTCAACCAAACACCCGTTGATTTTAAAAAAGTCATGGAAGTGATTGAAAACGGTTATGATTTTAGCCCAACCGAGTTTAAAAATGGCAAGCTAACCAATACAGAAAACAGCAATAACGGCTCTTGCAAAATATTTGCCTTTGGGCAACTCAATCAACTGTCTGAACAAGCGACACTGAATGCCTTTGGTGAGTTTTACACAAAAGACGTATTAGAAAACCCCAATGGAGACGATCATCAAAACATTCGTAACTTCATGCAATTTGGCTGGCAAGGCATTACGTTTAAAAAATCTGCGTTAACAAAATCAGAACCAATAAATGAATAACATTAGAAAAAAAAAGGGGGGGGGGGAATTTTTTTAAACTAAACCGTGTATAAAAGATCGCTCTCGACAAAAATACTAAAAATAAAAAAGCCCACGATCAAAAGAGGCATTAATACTCTTTTAGTCGCGGGCTTTTTTATTAAAATACGAGCCTAGTCTCTAGTCTGGCCAAACACGCTCTGAAGAAGCGATTGGCTCTACTTTATTCGATGTAGTAGTAGCCACTGCTTTTGTTTTTTTAGCAGCAGGCGTTGTTACAGGCTTATCCGCTGCCTTTTTATTGGTGGTCGTCTTTTTTGCTACTGGCTTATTGGCTGTGGTTTTTTGAGTTTTGGCACGACGTAAACTTTGCGTCAATTTTGAATCTGTTTGGGTGGTACTTTTCGAATTAGTCATAAAACTTCCTTAATAATTTCATCAATTTCTTGGGCAGCTGCCTCGCCACGTTTACCCATACAATAAACACTGGCTCCCTCTACGGCTGCATTACGATAAATCGCTCGGCGACGAATGCCTTCTTTCAACGATGGAATATCAAACTCTTCTAACGCTTGCTTCATCGCCTTTGAAAGCGCACTTCGAGGTTCAAGCTGGTTCACAACAATGTAAGGCTTTAACTTACGGTTATGTATTTTGGCTTGTTCGATCGCATCCGTCAAACGAATACTTGCCCACAAGTCAACCGGAGAAGGCAATACTGGAATAAGAATCACATCCGATATCTTCATCGCCAACGACATCGTATCCGTTTCTAACGTGGGCGGGCAATCAATTACCAAAAAATCATAATCTTGACTAAACCGAGTCGCCTCACGAGCCAAATTACCCCCTATCGAAATCACTGACACAGGAAACGGTCGATGATCGGGAGATAAACAACTCCACTGACCTGCGGAACCTTGAGGGTCGGCATCAATCACCAGCACCTTACCGTGCCGAGACAAGCCCGCGGCAAAGTTCATACTCAGCGTTGTTTTACCTGTACCACCCTTCTGATTCGCAATTGAAAAAATACGTGCTGACATAAAAAAAGTCCAATAATGTTAAATTAAAACCAAATGTGTTCATTTGAACCGTAAATAATACCCTAATTTCCAGATAGAAGCACCTATCTACCCAAATCCTCAGATAGAAATATCACGGCTTTCGCGCTCGGGTAGCCTCCTAAATCATATTACCCATATGATCGTTCCAGAAACTACCAAAAATTAAGCTAAAGAAAAGCCCTGTTCCGCAAACCACATACCAATAACGACGTTTTTTAATGTCCTCTTCGGTTTCATTTTCGGCTCGGTCTTTAAAAAACACAAGCAACAAAGCGATCGCGCCTATAAAACCTGCCACATTTGCAAGGTGATGGATTCCCGACAACATTGAGGAAACGCCTAACGCTAGAATGATCGTATAAGTAATGAGTAGTGTTCGCATAATCTAGTACTTTCCTTAAAATCAAATTTGGTTTTGCTTATTGTATGGAATTAAAAAAACATTACCTATTTTTTTTGGCTATTCTCATGAAATCTATTGATAATATAATATCTGTACCGTCTCCGTACTGTTTGAGTGTTGTATAATCTTGTGCTTAAATGGCGGGATTAGTTTTAGCACTTAAGAGTGAGACCTACTTGACTGCTCGTTACAATTAATTAAGGAATTTGATATGGGATTTTTCAGTAATTTATTTTGTTCCAAACCAAGCAATGATGTACAACACAAAATTGAACAGATCATCAGTGGTTATAACAACCCACTTGATGACACGCTTGAAGACATCAGCAAAGACACAAACGATGCCAGTAGCCCTAGTTTTTTATCCGCTAAATCACTCTCTGATCTAACACTTAAAAGAAAAAACTTAACGTTTACACTGGCTCTGCCCTACCCATGTAAAAGTTTATGGCCAAGCATTGAACAGTCGTTAGCGCATGAACTCACGCAACTGGAAGCGATTCAATCAGTCTCTATTGCCTTTAAAACCGTTATTGTAGCCCATGATGCACAAAAAGACATCTCCCCCCTACCGGAAATTAAAAACATCATTGCCATCGCATCAGGAAAAGGGGGGGTTGGTAAATCAACCACCAGCGTAAACCTAGCACTTGCCTTACAACAAGAGGGCGCAAAGGTTGGTATTTTAGACGCAGACATTTATGGCCCCAGCATTCCAAATATGTTAAACATTACAGGAAAACCAGACTCTCAAGATGGAAAAAGTATGCAGCCTCTGTCTGCTTATGGATTACAAGTAATGTCAATCGGAGTATTGATTGAAGAGGACTCGCCCATGATTTGGCGTGGCCCCATTGTCACGCAAACCTTAACGCAACTGCTTAAAGAGACACAATGGAAAGAGTTGGATTATCTAATTATTGACCTCCCCCCAGGCACAGGCGATGTTCAGCTTACCCTGTCGCAACAAATTCCTGTCACGGGCGCTGTGATCGTGACTACGCCGCAACCCATCTCGCTCATTGATGCCAAAAAAGGCTTAAAAATGTTTGAAAAAGTCGAGATACCTATTTTGGGTATTATTGAAAACATGGCCACCCACATTTGCAGCCAGTGCAACCATGAAGAAGCGATTTTTGGTGCCAACGGTGGGCAAGAGATGGCCAAGCAATATTCGGTTGATTTTTTAGGAAGTTTGCCGCTAGACAAGCGTATTCGAGAAGATGTAGACCAAGGACAACCCACCGTAACCGCACAACCTGACAGTGAAGTGGCGCAAAAATACCGCCATATGGCGCATCAAATTAGCTATAAGATTGGAACACAAAAACGCAACTACGCCAATGTATTTCCAAAAATTGAAGTGTTAAACAGTTAAAATTCAGATTTAAAACAAGTCATGAGCCAAGAATAAAGCGTTAATAAAGTTAAGCTTACGCTTTAGGCTCAATCACAAACAGTTGATTAAATTGGGCAATCTCCAAAATACTTTGAACATCTTCTCCAACATTAATTAAGCGCACACGCGTTTTATCGCCTAACGTTTTCTCTCTTAGCAACAACAACATACCCAAAGCCGAACTGTCCATATAGGTCGCCTTCTCTAAATCGACAATAAAAACATTTGAATCGGTTAAATATTTTTCGCAATTTTCTTTAAATTCCTCATAAGCACTGACATCAAAGCTTCCAGTAACAAAGATGGTCACTCCGCCATCTTCATTCACTACCGTTTTTATACCCATAAAATTTTTGCCTGTCCTAAGAAATTTTTTATTGTCCGCTATCATAATGCAGTATGTAAACTATCTCAACCGAGAAATCATCCAATTAGACTTTTAATCCAATAAAGCTCAAAACTGAACCTTGAATATCGCTATAATATTCGGTTATCTTTTAAAGGACAGGTTGGGAAAAAAATCACATGTCAGACTCTGCACAACACCCTAGAAAAATCCTCATTACTAGCGCTCTGCCTTACGCCAATGGTCCAATTCATTTAGGCCATTTAGTGGAATACATTCAAACCGATATTTGGTCACGTTTTCAAAAGATGCGTGGGCATACCTGTACCTATGTATGTGCCGATGACGCACATGGCACGCCCATTATGCTCCGTGCACAAGCCGAAGGCATTACACCAGAGGCCTTAATTGCCAAATCATCCGAAGATCATCAAACCGATTTTTCTGGTTTTAATGTACAGTTTGACCACTATGACAGCACAAACTCACCTGAAAACAAAGCCTTTGCAGAGCAAGTGTACCTTGCCTTAAAAGAGAAAGGCTTTATTTCTCGTAAAACCATCTCTCAATACTACGATCCCGAAAAGAAGATGTTTTTGCCCGATCGCTTTGTCAAAGGTACCTGTCCAAAATGTAAAACAGAGGATCAATATGGCGATAACTGTGAAGCCTGTGGCGCAACCTACAGCCCAACCGATTTAATAAACCCTAGCTCGGCGGTATCGGGCGCAACGCCCATTGAAAAAGAGACCGATCACCTATTTTTTGAGTTAAATCAATTTGAAGAGATGCTTAAATCTTGGACACGAGAGGGGCATTTGCAAACGCAAATTGCCAACAAATTGGACGAGTGGCTCGAAAGTGGCCTACGTGCATGGGATATCTCACGTGATGCCCCCTACTTTGGGTTTGAAATTCCGGGTGAAAAAGACAAATATTTTTACGTTTGGTTGGACGCGCCCATTGGCTACATGTCCAGTTTTAAAAATTATTGCAGCCAATCTGGCTTAGATTTTGATGAATACTGGAAAGAGGATTCTAGCACCGAACTGTATCACTTTATTGGCAAAGACATCATCAATTTTCACGCCCTATTTTGGCCAGCCATGCTCTCTGGCGCAGGGTTTAGAACGCCAAGTGCCATTTTTGCACACGGATTTTTAACCGTTGACGGCCAAAAAATGTCTAAATCTCGTGGCACTTTTATTATGGCCAAAACCTATTTAGAATTTTTAAACCCCGAATACCTTCGATACTACTACGCCGCCAAGCTAACCAGTCGCATTGACGACATTGACCTTAACCTTGAAGACTTTGCACAACGCGTTAACTCCGACCTTGTCGGAAAAGTGGTTAATATTGCCAGCCGTTGCGCGGGCTTTGTGGTTAAAAAGTTTGATGGCAAACTCAGTGCCGCTTGGTCACCCGAAGCCACCGCTTTATATCAAACTTTTATCGACAAATCTGAAGAGATTGCCGACCTTTATGAAAGCAGAGATTACGGTCACGCCATGCGTGAAATCATGGCATTGGCAGATAAAGCCAATGAGTACATTGCCGAAACCGCCCCTTGGGTGCTCGCTAAAGAGGAAGGCAAAGAAGCACAACTGCACGAATCGGTTAGCCTAGGTATTAACCTATTCCGCGTACTCATCAGCTACTTAACGCCCGTGCTTCCTGTCACTGCAGAGAGAGCCAATGCCTTTTTAAAGCTTGACAATGTACAGTGGAATGACATTAAAAACCCACTGTTAGACCATAAAATTACTAAATTTAAACCACTATTAACCCGTTTAGAAATGACTGATATTCAAAAAATGGTTGAAGCCTCATCACAAACACTCAACACAACCAAAACGATTGTGGATGGAAAAAAAGGCGACTCAAACAAGAAAAAAACCAAAGCACCCAACACGTCTGCCTTCGAACCCATTGCCAAAGAGATTAGCATTGAAGACTTTGCAAAGATTGATCTACGCATTGCGAAAATCATCCACGCCGAAGCCGTGCCCGAAGCCAAAAAACTGCTTAAACTTACTTTAGATATTGGCAATGAGCAACGTCAAGTGTTTGCAGGCATCAAATCAGCCTACGACCCTGAGCAATTAATTGGTAAACACACCGTGATGGTAGCCAACTTAGCCCCCCGTAAAATGCGATTTGGGCTGTCCGAAGGGATGGTACTCGCCGCAGGTTCAGGAGGCAGTGATCTTTATATATTATCGCCCGATGAAGGGGCAACGCCAGGAATGCGAGTTAAATAACACCTTTCAATCTACGTTGTAGTAAGGATACCGCCCATCATGCAAGAGTACGTTTTAATTTTAATCAGTACCGTACTGGTTAACAATTTCGTATTGGTTAAGTTTTTAGGACTTTGCCCCTTTATGGGTGTGTCTAAAAAAACCGATGCTGCACTGGGCATGGGCTTGGCAACTACCTTTGTGTTAACCCTGTCCTCGGTATTAAGTTACATCATTTTCAACTATCTACTGCAACCTTTTGGACTGGAATATCTGCAAACCATCGCCTTTATTCTTGCTATTGCGGCGGTAGTAGGCTTTACTGAGATGGCCGTTCATAAAACCAGCCCTACGCTGTATCAAGTATTGGGCATTTACCTCCCCCTAATTACCACCAACTGTGCGGTACTAGGGGTGGCGTTGTTAAATGTTACAGAGAACAACAACTTTTTAGAGTCAGCGTTTTTTGGTTTTGGTGCCGCCGTTGGCTTTACCTTAGTGATGGTACTATTTGCCTCATTGCGAGAGCGCATTGATGCCTCCGATGTGCCCGCCCCTTTTAAAGGCGCACCCATCGCATTAATTACCGCAGGGTTGATGTCTATGGCCTTTATGGGATTTGGAGGAATGGTTCATTAGTATTACCGCCGCCATTCTTATTTTTGTTGGGCTTGCCATCGTATTTGGCTTATTACTCGGATATGCCGCCGTTCGCTTTAAAGTGGAAGGCAACCCGATGGCTGAACAGATTGATAAAATTTTGCCTCAAACCCAATGTGGTCAGTGTACCTTCCCCGGTTGCAAACCTTACGCCGAAGCACTCGCCAAAGGTGAAACCGAAGTTAACCTCTGTATCCCTGGTGGCACCGATACGATGATACTCATCTCTGAAATAACAGGGCTTGAACCTAAAGAGGTGGAAGTCACCGAAGCCGAGCATAAACCCAAAGAGACCGCTTTTATTGATGAAGACGTTTGCATTGGCTGTGTTTTGTGCATTAAAGCCTGCCCCGTTGATGCCATTTTAGGCGCGACCAAGCTCATGCACACCGTCATTCAATCCGAGTGTACTGGGTGTGATAAATGCGCTCCCGTCTGCCCTGTAGACTGTATTGATATGCGCGCCCCACCAGTCTCCCTTGAAAACTGGCAGTGGCCGGAACCCACAATAAAATCAGAAGGAGAGGCAAAATGAGTTCGATATTTATGCAAGCGTTCGTTCGCCCCCTCTCCATTATCTACCCCATGGCAAAACGTTGGTTACACCGTTTTCATGGTGGAGTGTTTCCTAAAACGTACAAATCACTCTCTTTAAAACACCCAATTCGATCCACAGTCATTCCAGAGAAGTTAATTTTGCCCGTTAAACAACTCACAGGGCAAAAAATAGCATGGCACGTCGCCATTGGCGATACAGTACAAAAAAACCAATGCTTAATCAGTGCGGCAAAAGAGAATAAAAAAGGCATTATTGTCCCGATTCACGCCCCCACATCGGGGGTAATTCACGCCATTGAAATGATGTCTTTGCCGCATCCGTCTGGGTTAAGTGCCTTGTCAATTATTATCAAACCCGATTTGAAAGACACCGCACTTAACAATGTACTTAATGTCAGTGGAAAAGTTCCCGAAACCCCGCAACAGCTTAAGGACATTTTGCTTAATGCAGGCATTGTCGGATTAGGTGGCGCAGGGTTTCCAACCTTTGCCAAACTGCCCAATCAAACAGGCATAATTAACACCCTCATTATTAACGGAGCCGAGTGCGAACCTTTTATTACCTGCGATAATTTATTGATGCAAACACAAGCACAAGATATTCTAAACGGCGCAATCATGGTAGCTCAAACACTGGGCATACCGTCCATTATTTGTGGTATTGAAGAAAACAAACCCACCGCGATTCAAGCGATGAATGCCGCAGCGGCAACCCTCTTAAAAAACACACCTAACCTTAGCATTACCATCCAAACCTTACCAGCCGTCTACCCCATGGGGGGGGAAAAACAACTGATTAAAGAGCTAACGGGCATTGAAGTTCCCGCAAAAACACACGCCATTGACAGCGGATTGCTGGTTTTTAACGTTGCCACCTTTGCCGCTATTTTTAAAGCCATCACGCTTGGAGAGCCTCTCACACAACGTTTGGTGACCATTGCTGGCTTAGGCTTAAAACATTCTTACAATACCAACGCCCTGATTGGCACGCCTTTTCTCACCTTAGCCAAGGCGGGAGAGCCGATCCATCCCATACAAACCCCACTGATTATGGGCGGCCCCATGATGGGATTTCAAGTGGCCGACAATCAAGTGCCCGTCATTAAAACCACCAACTGCATTTTGGTGCAACCGCCCGAACCCGCCACAGAAACCATCGTCATGCCCTGCATTCGCTGTGGTGAGTGCATGGACGCTTGCCCCGTTAACTTACTCCCACAGCAGATGTTTTGGCACAGTCAAGCCCATGAGTTTGAAAAGGTTGAAAAACTCAATGTTTTTGACTGTATTGAGTGTGGCTGTTGCAGTTACGTCTGCCCCAGTCACATACCACTGGTGCAGTTTTACCGTCATGCCAAGTCTGAAATCAAACACATTCATGCCGAACAACAAGCGGCCGAGTTAGCCAAACAGCGCCATGAATTTCGATTGGCGCGTATTGAGCGCGAAAAACAAGAACGTGAAGCACGTATTAAAGCGAAAAAAGCCGCTGTTAAAAAACAAGCCTCAGAAGCGGAAAAACCCAGTGGCGCATCTTCGGCCAAATCTGCCGCCATAAAAGCCGCCGCAGCACGAGCGGCCGCAAAACGCGCAACTCAGCAGGGTTCGGAACAAAATGTAAACGAAATTTCTCCCCCCCCCCTATCCGCACGCCAAAAAGCCATTGAAACGGCTAAAAAACAAGCGGCGGCTAAAGTAGGTTCTAAAGTTGCCCCCAATAAAGACCCCAGAACCTCAGCCAAGCAAGCGGCCAAAAAAGCCGCTGCCATGGCCGCGGCAAAACGCCGTACCCAAACAAACCACGAGAACAATTCCGACGCAACGTCCAAAATAGATTCAAAACAAGCGATGAATGATAAACGCAAACAAGCCATGGAAACCGCTAAAAAACGTGCCGCTGAACGAAAAGCGCGTAAAGCAGAACAGGAGCCCCCTAAATGAGTTCACTCACTCCACAGTCTTCACCACTTTCTTCCCCGTTTGCGCATAACAATCAATCAGTTCGTCGCCTTATGGTTAGGGTTCAATTGGCGGTCATCCCTGCCTTATTGGTTCACATCTACCTATTTGGCTTTGGCATTGTCATTCAGTGGCTATTGGCGTTTGCTACCTTAATGGTGGTTGAGTTCACGATGCTTAAACTCCGTAATCGACCCATTCGCCCTTTTATTACCGACATGAGTGCCATGATTACCGCCACCGTTTTGGTCTTTTGCATCCCCGCAGGCGCACCTTGGTGGATTATTGTAAGCGGAACGGCCTTTGCTCTTATTTTTGGTAAACACATTTACGGTGGTTTAGGCTACAACCCCTTTAACCCCGCCATGTTGGGCTACGCTTTTTTATTGCTCTCCTTCCCGGTGCAAATGACACAATGGACTGCCCCCACCGAAATCCTCGATTATGCCGTGAGCTTCAACAACAGCCTGCACTTAATCTTCACAGGCAGCCTGCCACAAGCGGCATTAGAAGCCAACTTAACAGCCAACCTAGATATGGTCAGCGCCGCCACGCCATTAAGCCAGTTACAAACAGGGCTTACCCAAGGGCAAGGAGTCACTGAAAGCTTAACTCCCATTGCATTAGAAGCCCAAACGCATTACCAAAATGGTTCCTTTATAAATGGCTTTTTTTACAACACCGCACAATTCTTTAGCTTAAACAGTTGGGCTTGGGTCAATGTCGCTTTTTTAATCGGCGGGCTCTGGTTACTTGCCGTCAGAGCCATTCGCTGGCAATACCCCGTTGGCTTTTTAGGCAGCTTAACCCTGATTAGCTTTATTTTTTACAGCATAGATCCCAATACCTACCCACCCGTAGATTTTATGCTGTTATCAGGCGGTACCATGCTGGCGGCCTTTTTTATTATTACCGACCCCATCACCTCCAGCACTACCCCAAAAGGACGCTTTATTTTTGCCTGCGGTATTGGGGTTTTAGTTTACGTAATTCGTACGTGGGGTATTTTTCCAGACGGCATTACCTTTGCGGTGTTGCTCATGAACATCGCCGTGCCACTCATCGACCAGTACACACAACCCCGTGTGTATGGTCATAAATAGGATAAAAAAAGGAAGGAGATGCTGTTAAATATTTAACCCCGAAATTTTATGGCCTTGACCTCTGCTCAAAAAGCCGTATAGATAGACGCAATACCGTATACACATTCTGTTAGAATTCCTTCATGATTAAAATACCTAAAATACAACAACGCCCCGTAAACCCTAGTGTTTTTGAAGCGGCAACACAGCTTGGTCTAACGCCATTACAAGCAAAACTCGTTGCCAGTCGAATGGATGATACCACGCATTTAGAAAAAATCATTTTCCCCAAACTCAAACACATTCAACACCCCAATGATTTAAAAAATGCCACACAAGCCGCACAACTCATCGTGCAAGCCATTCAAAGCAACGGCGTGATTGTCCTCGCTACCGATTATGACACCGATGGTGTTACCTCTGCATGGGTCGCCAAAACCGCACTAGTCAACTATTTTGGTGTCCCCAATGATCGAGTGGTTCATATTATTGGTGAACGCAAACAGGGCTATGGCATTACCGATGAAGTGGTCGATCGCATTTTAGACATCCCTAAACCCATTTCACTCGTTATTTCCGCCGATCAAGGTTCCAGTGATGAACCCCGTATTGCCCGATTAAAAGAGTCAGGAATTAACGTTTGCATTACCGACCATCACCAACTGCCACAAGAGGGGGTTCCATCCAGTGCCGCCTGCACCGTCAACCCACAGCAAGCGGGCTGTAAATACGACAAAACCGTTGCGGGCTGTTATGTCATATTTATTGTTATGACACAGGTTAGACAAGCACTCATTGAAGCAAGTCATCTCCCCAAAGAGTCCCCTACCCTAAAAGCGCTAAGCATGAACGTAGCTCTCGGAACGGTTGCCGATAGCGTCAGCCTAAAAAGTCCAAATAATCGTGCTATTGTGCAAGCAGGGTTGCATTTTATTAATCAATTTAAATCCCCCGCTTGGCAAGCGATGCAACAACTAAACGACAACAACAAACAGCCGTACGACGCTGAGTTCTTAGGTTTTCAAGTTGCCACCCGTATCAATGCCGCCAGCCGAGTCAGTGATGTTACCACGGCTTTTAACTTTTTAACCGCCGCCAGCCCACAACAAGCTCAACAGCACTTAGAACAACTCGATGCCGACAACTTAAATCGTCGCAGCCAACAAGACGGTATGCTAACCCAAGCCAAGGCCATTGCAGAACAACGCTATCACCCTAATAAATACACCCTAACCGTTCGAATGCAAGGCAATGCGGGCATTCAAGGCATTATTGCTTCTCGTATTGGCGAACAGTATGGCCTACCCACTATTGCCATGACCGACTTAGAAGATGGCTTTATTGCTGGCAGTGGCCGTGGCATTGTGCCTAGTATTGATCTACGCGAAGCGTTTCAATGGATGGCCGATCAACACCCAAACCTATTTGTTTCCATGGGCGGCCATGCGGGAGCGGCAGGCTGCATGATTCCCGAACAACATTTTGACACTTTTGAAGCACTTTTTGAACAAGCCATTCAAAACCAAATTGGTGACGAACCCCCTACTCCCATTATAGAAACCGATGGCAGCTTAAGTGCTGAAGAGCTGTGCCCACAACTCATTGACGAAATCAACCTATTAGAACCCTACGGCAGAGAGTGGCCTAAACCTTTGTTTTCAGGTAACTTTACCATTAAAGAAATCCGAGCCGTTGGGCAAACCAAAACCCATCTTTCATTTAAACTACAAGGCGAACAGCAACAAATACTTTCTGCCATTTACTTTAATGCTAAACCCTCCAAGGAAAGCCCCGATCCATTTCAAAAAGGCGACAATATTCACTGTGTTTACCAACCCAATCTCAACACTTATTATGGGCGAACCACCTTGCAACTTCGATTGGTTACGGCACAAAAAGTTTTATAATTTCTCATCCTGCTAGATAACGATACCAATTATAGAGTAAGGTGGTAGAATTTAACTCAATTTTAGAATTTCAAAGACTTTAATAAAAATGATGAAACACAGACTCGCTGTGGCAGCCAATATTTTAAACCAAGTAAACTTACCTAGCATTTCAACCGAAGTGGCACGACTGCAAGATG
>Ga0256834_1000140_pt1 | contig 48392 bp, 63 predicted proteins | sample 4281140metaG_FD_190536 | JGI IMG/M metagenome (GOLD analysis project Ga0256834, IMG submission 190536) | Hydrothermal vent microbial communities from East Pacific Rise, Pacific Ocean - 4281-140 | ecosystem: Environmental > Aquatic > Marine > Hydrothermal vents | place: Pacific Ocean: East...
CGGAACGCAGAATGCCTTCAACGTCGATCTTCGCCATGAGGTCCATGGCATAGATGTCGTACCAGGCGGGCATCACATAGCCGTTGTTGACGCTCACCGGCATGGCGGGCGCATTGGGAAACACGAAGCGCACCCGCTTTTCTTCCGGCAGGCGCAGCCCCGGCACGATGGGGACGAAATCGTTGCCGTCGGCGCCCAGGCCATGGAGCCAGATCACCGTGTATTCCGCATTGCCTTGGGGGTTGATTTCGATACAGGGTGGATATTCCATAAACATATACGCGCAGAAAAAACGCTATACTAGCAAGCCCTGAAGAAAAACGACGGAAACAGGCCCATGAATTCACGTCTCCTGCTGTTGATCAGCGTCGTGTTGCTGCTTCTGGCGCTTGGCGGCTGCGGCAACAAGGGCCCCCTGTATACCCCGGAACCCGAACAAAAAAGCAACTAGATGGATCATTTCAACTACAAGAACGGCCAGCTCCATGCCGAAGATGTTTCCCTGAAGCGCATCGCCTCCACCCACGGCACACCCTGCTATGTGTACTCCCGCGCCACCCTGGAGCGTCACTGGCATGCCTTTGACGATGCCTTCAGCCAGCACCCGCATCTGGTGTGTTATGCGGTAAAGGCCAATTCCAATCTGGCGGTGCTGGATATCCTGGCACGCCTGGGCTCCGGTTTCGATATCGTCTCCATGGGCGAGCTGGAGCGGGTGATCAAGGCCGGCGGAAAAGCCGGCAAGACCGTGTTTTCCGGCGTGGGCAAGCGCGCTGACGAGATGCAACACGCCCTGGAGCTGGGCATTCGCTGCTTCAATGTCGAATCCGAACCGGAGCTGGAGCGCCTTTCCCAGGTCGCCACGGGCATGGGCGTAGAGGCTCCCGTGGCCCTGCGCGTGAACCCGGATGTGGACGCCCAGACCCATCCCTATATTTCCACCGGCCTGAAGGAAAACAAGTTTGGCGTACCCGTCGATACGGCAGTGGAGCTGTACAAGAAAGCCGCCCGGCTGCCGGGGCTGAAAATCTCCGGCATCGACTGCCACATCGGTTCCCAGCTCACCGAGCTGTCGCCGTTTCTGGACGCCCTGGACCGGATATTGCTGCTGGTGGACAAGCTGTCCGCCCTGGGTATCTCCATTGATCACCTGGACGTGGGCGGCGGCCTGGGGGTTCCCTATCAGGGGGAAAACCCGCCTTCGCCGGCGGAATACGCCCAGGCCATTTCCGGCCGTCTGCAGGGCAAGCCCTATGAAATCTTCATGGAACCGGGACGCGCCATCGCCGCCAATGCGGGCGTTTTGCTGACCCGGGTGGAATACCTCAAGCCCACCGCGGAAAAGGATTTCGCCATTGTGGATGCCGCCATGAACGACCTGGTTCGCCCGGCGCTGTACCAGAGCTGGCAGGAAATCATTCCCGTGGACAACAATCATGGTGGAAGAGACGGACGTTACGACATCGTCGGCCCGGTATGTGAGACCGGCGATTTCCTCGGCAAGAAACGGCAGTTGAGCCTGTCCCCCGGTGATCTGCTGGCGGTGCGCTCCGCCGGCGCCTATGGCTTCGTCATGGCCTCCAACTACAACAGCCGCCCCCGGCCCGCCGAGGTAATGGTGGATGGGGCTGACATGTATCTCGTTCGGGAAAGGGAAACCCTGGCCGAGCTCTACCGCGGGGAGCACCTGATCCCATGAAGCGCATCCCCGAAGCCGAAGAACTGATGGATCAGCAGGATCAGGCGCTGGCCTATGCCGAAGCGGATTTTTCCACCTCCAACACCCTGTTCATCGAGCTGTTCGAGGCGCTGCATCCCGGCGAGTTTGGCGGAACGGCGCTGGATCTTGGCTGTGGCCCCGCAGACATCCCCATCCGCTTCGCCCGCCGCTATTCCCAGGCGCAGATCGACGCCCTGGACGGCGCCCGGGCCATGCTGGATCTCGCGCAAGCCGCCATCGATGACAATGGCATGGCGCAGCGCATCCACTTGCACTGCCAGCATCTTCCCGCCTCCGGCCTGGCGCAAGAGTATGACACCCTGCTCTCCAACAGCCTGCTGCATCATCTGCACAACCCTCAGGATCTGTGGGAGACCATATACAGCTGCGCCCGACCCGGTGCCACCGTGCTGGTGATGGATTTGCTGCGCCCCGAATCCCCCCGGCAGGTAGACAAACTGGTGGTGGAATACGCCAGCGATGCTCCCGAAGTATTGCGCAGGGATTTCGAGGCCTCCCTGTACGCCGCCTACACCCTCGAAGAAGTACGCGAGCAACTGGCCACCGCATCCCTGCCGGGGCTGGAGGTTGCCCAGGTCAGCGACCGGCACCTGGTGATTCGCGGCAGGCTGGGTGGGATGCCATGAAACTGCAGTTCAGCAAAATGCAGGGGCTGGGCAACGACTTCGTGGTGTTTGACGCCATCCACCAAACAGTTCAGTTGAGCACGCAGCAACTGCGCTTTCTGGCAAACCGGCGCTTTGGTGTGGGCTGCGACCAGATCCTGCTGGTGGAGCCTCCCCGGTCGGAAGACACCGATTTCTATTACCGCATCTTCAACGCCGATGGTGCCGAAGTCGAACAGTGTGGCAACGGCGCCCGCTGCTTCGCCCGTTTCGTCCGGGACAAGGGTTTAAGCCATCAAGACATGATCCGGGTAGGAACGGCCAGCGGCAATATCGAGCTGTTTCTGCAGGAAGACGGGCAAGTGCGAGTCAATATGGCTGCCCCCGAACTGCAACCCCGGGCAATACCTTTCATTGCAGAGCAGCAACAGACCGTATATGACATCATGGTAAGCGGAAAAAGCTGGCAGATCAGCGCCGTATCCATGGGCAATCCCCATGCTGTGCTGGTCGTCGATGATGTGGAGCAGGCGCCGGTGGAAACCTTGGGGCCAGCCCTGGAACAGCATGAGCGCTTTCCCCAACGCGTGAATGCAGGCTTTATGGCGGTGCGTTCACCCACAGAAATCGACCTGCGGGTATACGAACGCGGCACGGGAGAAACCCTGGCCTGCGGCAGCGGCGCTTGCGCGGCAGTGGTTGCCGGGCGATTGCGCGGCCTGCTCGAGGAACAGGTAAAGGTGCACCTTCACGGCGGCGATCTTGTGGTAAGCTGGGCGGGTGGGCAATCTCCAGTATGGATGAGCGGCCCCGCAATAGGGATTTTTGAAGGAACGATAGCATTATGAGCAGCAATATCGACCGGGAATTTGAACAGCAGATTTGTGACTATCTGCTGTATCACCCTAGCTTCTTTTTACGTCACACCGACATACTCAATGACCTGCGTGTGCCGCATAAAACCGGTGGTGCCGTTTCTTTGCTTGAGCACAAAATCCGCATGCTCCAGGACAAGGCAGAAGCCTACCAGAAGCAGCTGCAGGAGCTGCTCACAGTCGCCCGCGACAATGAACAGCTCAACCAGCGCCTGCACCGGCTGACGCTGAACCTGATCGAGGCGGAAAGCCGGGAAGACATCCTCGCCATCCTGCAGGATGAATTGCGTGAGCGCTTCAATGCCGATGCCGTGGAGCTCAAGCTGTTTTCCACCCGCGAGCTGGAAGAAGCCCGGGTCAGTGAGTCGGGGCTGGCCCTGTTTCGCACCTTTATGGACATCGACAAGCCCACCTGCGGCCCCCTCAAGGCAGACAAGCTCAAAACCCTGTTTGGCAACCAGGCCGGAGAAGAAGGCTCCGCCGCCCTCATCCCCATCCGCACCAGCGACCTTTCCGGCATCCTGGCCATTGGCAGCCAGGATCGGGAACGCTTCCACTCCGGCAAGAGCGTGGACTTCCTGGTGCGCCTGGGAGAACTGGTCAGCCTTAGCCTGCAGGCCATGGATTCCCGCGAAACACCATGAGCACTGCCGCCACCAGCGACCCACTGGTGGAAAAATTCCTGCAGCACCTCGCCCTGGAAAGGCGGCTGTCGCCCCGCACCATCGACGCCTATCGCCGGGATCTGGCAGATTTTCTCAAGTGGCGCCCGGACCAAGGCCGACTGGACTGGAGCAAGCTGCATCAGTCGGAAATACGCAGCTACGCCGCCCAACGCCACCGCCAGGGGCTTTCCGCAAAAAGCCTGCAGCGCCGACTGGCGGCCCTGCGGTCATTTTTCCGCTTCCTGAACAGGGAAGGACTTGGCCAGCAAAATCCCGCTATCGGGGTTCGTGCGCCCAAGGTAAAACGCAAACTGCCCGCCACCCTGGATGTGGACCAGCTCGGCCATTTGCTCGAACTGCCCGGCGAAACACCCCTGGATCTGCGCGATCAGGCAATCATGGAGCTGCTGTATTCTTCCGGCCTGCGCCTGGCGGAGCTGGTCTCCATCGACCTTCACAACCTTGACCACAATGACGCCATGCTGGAAGTGACCGGCAAAGGTAACAAAACCCGCCGCCTTCCGGTTGGCCGCAAGGCGCTGGAAGCTGTCGATCAATGGTTAAAGGTACGCGGAGAGCTTGCCAACGCTGGTGAAATAGCGCTATTCGTCAGCCAGCGCGGTGGCCGCCTGAGTGCCCGGTCGGTGCAAAGCCGTCTGGCTCTGCGCGCCAGAGAGCAAGGCTCCCCCCGCCATGTGCATCCCCACATGCTGCGCCATTCCTTTGCCAGCCACCTGCTGGAATCTTCCGGTGATTTACGCGCCGTGCAGGAACTACTGGGTCATACCGATATCAGCACCACCCAGATCTACACCCACCTGGATTTCCAACACCTGGCGGAAGTCTACGACCAGGCCCATCCCCGGGCGCGGAAGAAGAAATAGCCACCACAGTCAAATTCAACAATTACCCTGCAAAACCAAATTTATTGTCTATATTTAAAGTAGTCAATCTGGACTGAAGTTGGATCCACGATTCGAAAGGAAGTAGGAAATGAACATTATTTGCTGCAGATTCAGGCAAGTATCATTTTATTCTATTGGTGCACTCAGCACCCCGTGGACGCACCCCCTGTTTCGGCAAATACTCTGGCGGATTACTTCTCGGTTCAGGTTCTTCATTGCATAAGGAGGTTCACAATGTTTCGCAAGCTAGCTTTGATTTTTTTCCTGTCCATGTTCTTGGGCATTACAGCAACTCATGCCGCTACCACTGTGGTTACACCGGGGATAGGCACATTGAAAACTGCCGTTGATGCCGCAGCGGAAGGAGATATCTTGTTACTACAAACCGGCAACTACAACCTGAATGCGAATATAAATGTGGCTGTAGGCATTACCATTCGCCCGGAAGACAATACCCACCAGCCACGCATTATCTTGAACAATTACAACATTCTACTCAACCACACCGCCGGCTCCACCACCTTGCAGAAGCTGGAGGTCATAGGAGCTGGCCAGGTATATACTTCCAATGCCAAGGCGATCAATATCCTGGAGAACAACTTTACAGACACGCGTCTGAACTTCTACAACATTTCCAGCTTTTGCTATTTCATCGGCAACCATGCCCAGCGCTCAGCAGGTGCCACCAGTGGCTTCGACGTTACCCTGGGCGCCAGCTGCTATGTTGCGGGTAACACCTTTGAAAAAACACACACTTTTACCACTTATTCCGGTTATTTCATCGGTAACAAAGTGAGCACCAGCCACGCTCAAAATGTTGCCATGAATCTCTATACCGCCTATGTTATCGGTAATGAATTCATCCGCGACCTGGATACAAACCCGCCCACCTACGCAAACTCCGACTATAATTTAGCCGTCTTCAATGCACCCACGCAAAGCGGCCTGACCGGCAAATGGCCATTAATCAGCAACAACATTTTCAGGGTGATTGGCGCCCTGGGCAGCGCTCCTGGCAGCCCGATAAAAGACATGGTAGCAGTGAATCTGGCCACCAGCAGCCAATTGCACAACAATATCATTGACTACGCAGCCTTCCAGTGGAGCACAGGTGGTGACCATGGAATGATCTATGTAGGCAGCAACTCCACCGTTCAGGGCAATATTGTGATCAATGGCAGCAACAACGGTATGCCTGCCATTACTTTCATCAATGATACCGAGCGCACCCAAAGCGACGCCTCCTACAATGATTGCTTCAACAACGCCGGAAACTGTGGCTCTACCGATGGCAACATCAGTATCGATCCCGACTTTGTCGATTTCATTGATTACGTTCTTTCTCCGGGCTCATCACCTGCCATTGATGCCGGCCCGGCCAATGAACACCTCAATGATCTGGACGGCAGCCGCAATGACATGGGCGTTCATGGCGGCCCTCATCCCATCAGCCAATACAGGAACCAGCTGAACCCGGCAGCGACGGCGCCTTTCGTATATCCGGTATTCAAAGATATCCAGACCCTCTCCGGGGCACAGGTCGAAGTAACTGCCATCGGCGTGGCACGCTTCAAGTAATTCACGAATACGAGGAGCAACGATCATGTGTATTCATCAACAACTCAGGAGCCTGAAGAAAGGGGTGCTATGCAGCTCGCTGGCAATATTATGCGGGCCATTGCTGGCAGCCGAGCCGGTAAAAATCCAGGCGGCGGAGGTCTTTTTCGACGCCGACCCCGGCCAGGGCAATGGTGAGGTGCTGACGCTTGCCTCACTCAGCAACGAGCCTGTGATCCAGATCGGCGTTAGCGGCGCACTAAACAAGCCCACAGCAGCAGGCACCCACAGCCTGGCAATGCGCTTTCAGGATGATGGCGGTCAATGGTCCGACCCGGTAAAAATCGGCTTTGCGGTTTACTCCACGGCAACCGCCAGCAGCAACAACGTGAAAGCCATGGAGGCCTTTATCGACGCCGACCCCGGCCAGGGCTCAGGAACAGCCTTCAGCGGCATCGGCGGCGACAATCTGGCAGAGCAACCCCCGGTGGTTCGCTTGGCGAAAAGCGGACTCGGCGCTGGCACCCATGTACTCTCGGTGCGCACCCAGGACAGCCAGAACCAGTGGTCAGCCCCGGCGCAGATCAGTTTCCCCATTTACCAGCCACCCGCCACGGTACCCAACCGAATTGCCGCAATGGAGGGATTCATCGGCCACCCACCACCCTCTCCTGGTGGTGGAACCGCCTTCAGCGGAGTATTCGATGAGGTACTGGAACGATCCACTGGCTATGTAAGCATGCTCAACCTGCCTCAGGGCTCCCATCCTTATGGCGCCCGGGTACGCGACGCTGAAGGGGAATGGTCCAGCGTCATAACCATGGCATTCGACTATATTGACAGCGATGGGGATGGAATACCCGATGCCTATGAAGATGCGATGGGCATGGACAAAAATGATCCATCCGACGCAAACAGCGACAGCGATGATGACAAGTTCAGCGCTCTGGATGAATGGCTGTTCGATACCGATCCCCACAAGTATTTCGACCAACCCACTGGCGACCCCGGCTGCAGCAGCGGACCGGATAATGTGGTGCTACCCAACAGTTTCGCCCCAGGCAAATACCTGTGCATCGGCAATCTGAGCATCAGCACCAATGGCGCCACAAGCATTCAGGATGGTGCCTATCTGTACCTGCGTGCGCCAGCGGTCAACCTCAACCAACAGTTGCAAGTAGAGGATGGCGGCAGAATGCGCACCAGAACCAGTGATCTGATTCCCTAACCCGGATGTTTCACTCAGGAGTCCGATGATCGTACTGAGATTGCCGTTCAGAGGCGGATTTCCGATTGAATCAATAGCCTAAGCTATTGATGATTGAGGAGATACCATCTCTGGGCGGCAAGATCAGTGCGAGGGCGGACTCAACCTGTAGCTCGGTTACACTTTGTACTTTGCTAATATTTCAATAATATCCATAGATAACACGCGCTTAACTTTATTTCTCGGTGACTGGGTGAAATATCCGGCTAAGCTACCAGCTTCCTGCAGCAGGCATTTTTCCACCCCCAGACGATAACGATTTTGGGCTGATTTCAACAAGCCCAACCAACCACCGTCCTGTAAAAAAGCGAAACCTGACATTCCTCAGTGTAATATCCACATTTGTTTGATTTGGGTCAAAAACCCCATGCAACACTATATCTTGTGGGTGATAGTATTTCATGGCACAACATAATGAGACTAATACAAAGAGGTTTTCATGCCCACTCCTGCCACGGTTGCCACCCTGCCCGTCAGTCTGCACAAACGCAACGGTCGCATTGCTGCATTCGACTCGGCAAAGATCCTATCCGCTATCCGCCGCGCTGGGGAGGCCAGCGGCGAGTTTGACCAGACCGAAGCGCAGCTGCTCACCACCCAGGTCATCAAGATTCTCGCGCATCTTCCCGAACCCGTTCCCGAGGTTGAGCGCATCCAGGACATCGTTGAGCAGGTTCTGATCTCCGCCAACCACTTCGCCACCGCACGCGCCTATATCGTGTACCGCGAGCAGCACCGGCGCCAGCGTGAAGACAAGAAAACCCTGGTGGATGTCGCTGCATCGATCAACGAGTATTTGGATCGCGCAGACTGGCGAGTAAGTGCCAATGCCAATCAGGGCTACTCATTGGGGGGCTTGATCCTCAACACCTCCGGCAAGGTCATCGCCAACTACTGGCTGAATCATGTGTATCCACCAGAGGTCGGACAGGCCCACCGCAATGCAGATCTGCATATTCACGATCTGGACATGCTGGCCGGTTACTGCGCCGGGTGGTCCTTGCGCACCCTGCTGCACGAAGGGCTAAACGGCGTGCCGGGCAAGGTGGAGGCCGGGCCGCCGAGGCATATGTCCTCGGCAGTGGGGCAGATCGTCAACTTCCTCGGCACCTTGCAGAACGAATGGGCAGGCGCCCAGGCGTTCAGCTCCTTCGACACGTATATGGCGCCCTTTGTACGCAAGGACGAACTGAGCTATGCCGAAGTACGGCAATCGATTCAGGAATTGATTTACAACCTCAATGTGCCCTCCCGCTGGGGCACGCAGACCCCTTTCACCAACCTGACCTTTGACTGGGTCTGCCCCGAAGATCTGCGTAATCAGGTTCCCGTTGTCGGGGGAGAGGAAATGCCCTTCACCTACGGCGAGCTGCAATACGAGATGGATCTGATCAACCGTGCCTACATCGAGGTGATGACCGCCGGAGACGCCAAGGGACGGGTATTCACCTTTCCCATCCCCACCTACAATATCACCCCGGATTTTCCCTGGGAAAGCGAAAACGCCGAGCTGCTGTTCGCCATGACGGCGAAATACGGCCTGCCCTATTTCCAGAACTTCCTCAATTCTGAACTCACGCCCAACATGGTGCGCTCCATGTGCTGCCGCCTGCAACTGGATCTGCGCGAGCTGCTCAAGCGCGGCAACGGACTGTTCGGCTCCGCCGAGCAAACCGGCTCCCTGGGTGTGGTGACCATCAACTGCGCCCGCCTGGGGCATCTCTACCAGGGGGACGAAACCACCTTGATGGCACATCTGGATGAACTGCTGAATCTGGCCCGCAACAGTCTGGAGATCAAACGCAAGATCATTCAGCGGCATATGGATGCCGGACTGTTCCCCTATACCAAGCGCTATCTGGGCACCCTGCGCAACCATTTTTCCACCATCGGTGTGAATGGCATCAATGAAATGATCCGCAATTTCAGCCGGGATGCACATGACATCACGGACGACTGGGGCAGCCGGTTCGCAGAGCAGTTTCTCGATCATATCCGCAGCCGCATGCTGGAATTCCAGGAAACCACCGGCAACATGTACAACCTGGAAGCCACCCCGGCGGAAGGCACCACCTACCGCTTTGCCAAGGAAGACCGCAAGCGTTGGCCAGATATCCTGCAGGCGGGCACCGATGAAAAGCCCTACTACACCAACAGCTCCCAGCTGCCGGTGGGCTATACCGACGACCCCTTCGAAGCCCTGGTGAAGCAGGAAACCCTGCAAAGCAAGTACACCGGCGGCACCGTGCTGCATCTGTACATGAGCGAACGGCTGTCCAGCGCCGAGACCTGCAAACGCCTGGTGCGGCGCTCCCTGGGGAGCTTCCGCCTGCCCTATATCACCATTACACCCACGTTTTCCATCTGTCCGGAGCACGGCTATCTGGATGGAGAGCACGAATTCTGCCCTCGCTGCGACGAGGAACTGCTACAGAAAAAACCCCTACAGGAGAACAGCCATGTCTGACCAGAACATCCCACTCAAAGACGAAGAACGCACCCGCTGCGAAATCTGGACCCGGGTGATGGGTTATCACCGCCCGGTAACTTCTTTCAACCCCGGCAAGCAATCCGAATACAGCGAACGCAGGAACTTTGAAGAATGCCGCATGCCTTGCGAATAGGCGGTTTCGTTCCCTTCACCAGCATCGATTATCCGCAGCACCTGTCCGCTGTCGTATTCTGCCAGGGTTGCCCCTGGCGCTGCGGCTATTGCCACAACCAGCACCTGCTGACTTCCCGGTCAACAGAGCTGCTGGACTGGCGCGACATCCTGAAAAAACTGCACCAACGCCAGGGGCTCCTGGATGCAGTGGTTTTCAGTGGCGGAGAGCCCACCCTGCAAAAATCGCTGTACGATGCCATGGAACAGGTCAGGGCCATGGGCTTCAAGGTTGGCTTGCATACCGCCGGCTGCTACCCGGATCGTCTGAAAATCCTGCTGCCCCTGGTGGACTGGGTGGGGCTGGACATCAAGGATCTGCCGGAAAACTACCCCGCACTTACAGGAGCAGGTGGCAGCGGCAATCAAGCCTGGGATAGCCTGGATATCCTGCTAAACGCTGACATTCCGCTGCAGGTACGCACCACCATGCACCCCGGCATGGAAAAAGAGCAGATAGCCCGGTTGTGCACAAATCTCTCCCGGATGGGGGTGACAGATCACAGCCTGCAAGCCTGCCGTTGACCGGGGCGTTTCAGCGGCCTTTATTCGAATCCGTCTGCGAACAACCCCTGTCCCACGGTGGAAAAGTAACCCCGGCGACTCCATACTCCTTCCCTTCCCCCGCCGTAGGCCTTTATCCACCACACTAGGTTTTGCTCCCAGGGAAGATTTTCAGGCAGGACAAACCGGCACGGTTCGCCCGGGCTTTCACAACCAGCATCCAAGGTGGTGATGCCGGACACGCCATAGCTGCTGTCCCAGTCGGGCTCGCCATCGGCCAGTAGCGGTCGGATCTGCAGAAAATAAGATTGTGCTGTCACAACAGGCTCCCATGCAAACAGCGGGGAACGCGGGTTGATCCGCTGGTGCTTCACCGGCTGCTGCAGTACGCTGGCCGGCAGTTCCTGATCATACTCCGCACAGTGGCTGCGTCGTGGGTTGCCGGGAATATCACAGGGGTAGTCGTAGCTGATGCCGGGGATGGGGCGAGGGGCATCGGTGGAAACCAGATCGGGCAGCACTCCCATTTCGATCTGCGCAGCAATGCCATTCCCCAGTGACTGCCGCCAACCTTCCATATTGCCGTTGAAAGTATAGTCCGCCAGAGCTTCCACGATCCGGAACACACCATAGTCATCCATGGCGTCAAATACGCCATAGCCGCCACCAGTGCCCGGCACAGCATGATTGGCACTGTAGTCATAACCGTTGATGCTGGCAGAACGCAGGGTGATGTATTCCTTTTCCGCATCCGCGATGGGCAGGCTTTCAAATTGCTGGATATAGGTGCGCAGATCCGTGGTCAGATCATCTTCGTAAGTCTGCACAATCAGTTTTATATCGCGGGGATAATCCGCCAGCATGGCATCGGAAATATCGAAATCAATCCATGGCGCAGAAGAAAATATGAATGCGCCACTACTTCCCCAACCCCGGTTGCGAACCAGATCATAAGCAACGGAGGTCAACAGGCCCGCTCCTGACGAATGGCCCATGAGACCAATCCTGCTGGTATCAATCAGGGCAGGGTAACGTGCGGCCGCCTCGGCAAAAGCACTGTTCAGTTGCGCACCGATCAGCCCGACATTTTCCACATAATCATCACATACGGCAGTGTATCCCTTGCTGGCGAGAAAGCGCAGAAGCTCTCCATAACCTTCGCAGCTCACATTCCAGCCCGGTGCGAAAAAGATACTGGCGGCAGGGGCGAGAACAGCTTCCGGGTGATAGATGCTGATCTGATTGTCATACCCCTGCGTATTGAAGGAGAAAACCGTGGGCGGCGCAACGACCTGGCTTCCCCAGCTTCCGTAACCGGATGATGGTGATGCTATCGGCCCCAGGTGTGTGGCAGCCATCGGACTTGCTGCCCAGCCCAGCAGGAGGAGCGCTATGGGGAATAGTCTTATCTTGTTGTTTTGCTTCATGGCGACAATTGTATTGCGGGGGTGAACACTAGTGTACTGCAGAAGCCAGGGGCGGATACACGAATATGGATGATGAGCCCCTGACCACCCTGGAGTTTCTATGCCAGCCCTTCGCGAATCAGGTAAAATCAGCAGTTTCCCAATAGCGGATTCAGCACAGTGGAACAGTTCAGAGGCACGACCATTCTTTCCGTACGGCGTAATGGCATGGTAGTCATTGGCGGCGACGGCCAGGTATCCATGGGCAACACCGTGATGAAAGGCAATGCCCGCAAGGTGCGGCGGCTGTACAAAAAGCAGGTGATTGCGGGTTTTGCCGGAGCAACCGCCGATGCCTTCACCCTGTTTGAGCGCTTCGAGGGCAAGCTGGAGAAGCACTCCGGCCATCTGCTGCGCGCCGCCGTAGAGCTGGCCAAGGACTGGCGCACCGACCGCATGCTGCGCCGCCTGGAAGCCCTGCTTTGCGTAGCAGACAAGGAGGCCTCCCTGATCCTTACCGGCAACGGTGACGTAATTGAGCCCGAGAACGACCTCATGGCTATCGGTTCCGGTGGCCCCTTTGCCCAATCTGCCGCCCTGGCGCTGCTGGAGAACACCGAGCTTTCCGCCCGGGAGATCGTGGAAAAGGGCCTGGCCATCGCCGCTGACATCTGCGTCTACACCAACCACAACCGCGTCATCGAAGAACTGGAAACCAAATAATGTCTCAAATCACCCCCCAGGAAATCGTAAAGGAACTCGATAAACATATTATCGGACAGGATCAGGCCAAGCGCGCTGTGGCCATCGCCCTGCGCAATCGCTGGCGGCGCACCCGCGTGGATGAAGAGCTGCGCGACGAGATCACGCCCAAGAACATTCTCATGATCGGCCCCACCGGTGTGGGAAAAACCGAGATTGCCCGCCGTCTTGCCCGCCTCGCCAATGCGCCTTTCCTCAAGGTGGAAGCCACCAAATTTACCGAAGTGGGCTATGTGGGCCGCGAAGTGGATTCCATCATCCGCGACCTGGCAGATGCCGCGGTGAACATGGTCAAGGAGCAAGAGCTGATCAAAGTGCAGGATGAAGCCGCCATTGCCGCAGAAGACCGGATACTGGATATCCTGCTCCCCCCCCCCAGAACCAGCGGCTGGGAGGAAGACGCCAATCCGGAGCCGGCGCCAGCATCAGCCACCCGCGAGAAATTCCGCAGCAAACTGCGCAATGGTGATCTCGATGACAAGGAAATCGAGGTGGATCTGAGCGAAAACCCCATCGGCGTGGAAATCATGGCCCCTCCCGGCATGGAGGAGATGACCAGCCAGCTGCAAAGCATGTTCCAGAACATGGGTTCGGGTCGCACCAGCAAACGCAAGCTGCGCATCAAGGATGCCATCAAGTTGCTGCGTGACGAAGAAGCAAGCAAGCGTATCAACCACGAAGACCTGAAGCTGCGCGCCATCGAAATGGTGGAACAACAGGGCATCGTGTTTCTGGACGAACTGGACAAGGTGACCAGCCGCGCCGATCGCAGTGGTGCGGACGTATCCCGGGAAGGCGTACAACGTGACCTGCTACCCCTGGTGGAAGGCTGCAGCGTCTCCACCAAGCATGGCATGGTCAAGACAGATCATATCCTGTTCATCGCCTCCGGCGCCTTTCATCTGTCCAAGCCATCGGATCTGATTCCCGAACTTCAGGGCCGTCTGCCTATCCGGGTCGAGCTGTCCGCCCTCAGCGCAGAAGACTTCACCCGCATTCTCACCGAGCCGGATGCGTCACTTACCGAGCAATACAATGCCCTGATGGCAACCGAAGGGGTGCAGCTGACATTTGACGATTCCGGCATCCAGCGCATCGCCCAGATCGCCTGGGAAGTAAACGAGCGCACCGAAAACATCGGTGCCCGGCGCCTGCACACGGTCATGGAGCGGCTGCTGGAGGAGATTTCCTATGCAGCTTCCGACATGCAGGGGCAGCACATCCGAATAGATGCGGACTATGTGGACGCCCACCTGGGCGAGCTGGCGGACAATGAAGATCTGACGCGGTTTATTCTGTAAACCGGAGGAAACCGGAATATCTGTACCCATTAGCGGGACGCTGATCGAGGCATAATCACCTGCTATATTGTTTTCATCGAGGAAGGAGTAAAGATGTCTCATCCCACACCAACAGAGCTGAACCTGCATCGCGTCTCGCGGGTGCTGGAAGTCAGTTTCGACGATGGTTCCAACTTCAAACTGCCGGTAGAATACCTTCGCGCCTTTTCCCCTTCCGCCGAGGTCATGGGGCATGGCCCCGGACAACGCAAGGTTCCCGTGGGCATCGAAAAAGTCAATATCGACCAGATCGAACCCGTGGGCAACTACGCCATCGTGCTGCACTTTGATGACGAACACAACACCGGCATTTACTCCTGGGAAACCCTGTATAATCTCGGGAAGAATTACGATCAATACTGGCAACAGTATCTGGACGAACTGAAAGAAGCGGGCTACCAACGCAAGGATCCTGCTTCCTGAGTCTTTGATTGCTTGGTGCATTACGAGACATCCCAGTATCATTGTCATTGCGGCACAAGCTGGAATCCATACGCACCAAGAACTCTGGATCCCGGCCTGCGCCGGGATGACGGCAAACCATTTGGACTTGACTTCCTTGACGCTTCGGGTCTGATTAGAAAGGTATCTAGCGCAAATGAGCAACAGTCAGAACAACAGCACCCATTTCGGCTACAAAACCGTCGATGCCGATGAAAAAGCCGATCTGGTGCGGGGCGTGTTCGATTCCGTAGCCTCACGCTATGACCTGATGAATGACCTCATGTCCATGGGCGTCCACCGTTTGTGGAAGCGCTTCGCGGTAGAACTTTCCGGAGTGCGTACTGGCCAGCAGGTGCTGGATCTGGCCTCGGGAACCGGTGACCTCGCCGACCGATTTGCCGGGCTGGTGGGGCCGGAAGGCCTGGTGGTGATGACCGACATCAACGCCAATATGCTGGTCACCGGAAGGGATCGCATGGCCGACCGGGGGCACGCCGGCAACCTGGCCTATGCCCAGGTCAACGCCGAAGCGCTGCCCTTTCCTGACAACAGCTTCGACTGCATTACCATTGGCTTCGGCCTGCGCAATGTCACCGACAAACAGAAGGCGCTGCGCGCCATGTATCGCGCACTCAAGCCTGGCGGTCGCGCCCTGGTGCTGGAATTTTCCAAGCCGGTGGTCAAACCCCTGGAAAAAATCTACGATCTGTATTCCTTCAGTCTGCTGCCCAAGATCGGCAAACTGGTCACCCATGACGAGGAAAGTTACCGCTATCTGGCTGAATCCATCCGCATGCATCCTGACCAGGAGACCCTGCGCGAGATGATGGAGCAGGCAGGTTTTGAAAACTGCGACTACCACAATCTTACCGGCGGGATCGTCGCCGTACATCGCGGCTTCAAACTCTGATTTCCATGTCCACCCGAGATCTGGCACTGGAATCCCTGGAGCGCAGCATCAATGCCCTGCTGCAGCTTGACTCTGTTGCCTGCAAAAAACTGGCGCTCCACCATGGCAAGGCAATCGGCATTCACTTGCGCGGGCCGGAAATCACCCTCTACTTCATCCCCAACCAACAAGGGCATTTGCAGTTATTCAGCCAGATTGAAGGCAACCCCGATGCGTTGTTGAGCGGCAGCCCCCTGGATCTGTTGCGCAGCGGCGACAAGGAACAGGGCAGCGCACAATTGTTTGCCGGTCGCGTCAGCATCACCGGCAACACCGCCCTGGCCCACGATTTTGGCGCCACCCTGGGTGGACTGGAGATCGACTGGGAAGAACAACTGTCGAAATTCACCGGCGACATTCTCGCCCATCAAATCGGCAACGCCGTCCGCAAAGCCGGACACTGGATCCGCAACACCAGCTCCCGCATGGAAGCCGATCTTGGCGAATATCTCACCAGTGAAGCCAGGCTGCTGCCCCACCCGCTGGAAGTCGAGGATTTCATTACCCGGGTGGATGAGCTGCGTGAGCATACTGACCGCCTGGAAGCCCGCATCCGCCTCTTGCAACGCCAGCTGCAACAGGAGGAGAAATGATTCCGCTACGCCAGGGAATACGGGTCATACACATCACCTGGGTTCTGCTCAAGAACGGCCTGGACGAGTTTGTCCTTGCCGCCCATTTGTTTCGTCCGATCCGTTTTTTCCGCTTTCTTTCGCCATTTTACTGGCTGCAAAAAGGGCAACGCCCGAATTACGGCATCCGAATCCGCCGCACCCTTGAAGATCTGGGGCCGATCTACATTAAATTTGGACAGATTCTCTCCACCCGCCGCGACCTGCTGCCCGATGAGATTGCCGAAGAGCTGATAAAACTGCAGGATGACGTACCCCCTTTCCCGGCAGAACAATCCCGCCAGATCGTGGAGAAGGCACTGGGAGGAAAGGTAGATGACCTGTTCGCCCGCTTTGACCCCGAACCCATGGCGTCCGCATCCATTGCCCAGGTACATGCCGCCCGGCTGCACAGTGGCGAGGAGGTCATCGTCAAAGTCGTGCGCCCCGGCATCGAGAAAGCCATCCGCAAGGATGTGGATCTGATGTATACCCTTGCCGGGCTGGCGCAAAAATACTCCCGGGAGGCACGCCGCCTGCGCCCTACAGAGGTGGTGGAAGAGTACGAAAAGACCATTTTCGATGAACTGGATCTCACCCGCGAAGCCGCCAACGCTTCCCAGCTGCGGCGTAATTTCCTGGACAGTGAGATGCTCTATGTTCCCAAGGTTTACTGGGACTACTGCCATCGCAATGTGATGGTCATGGAGCGCATCTACGGCACTCCCGTGGATGAGGTGGAGACGCTAAAGGCCCAGGGTGTGAGCATGGCCATGCTTGGAGAGCGCGGGGTGGAGATCTTCTTTACCCAGGTCTTTCGTGACAATTTCTTTCACGCCGACATGCACCCGGGAAACATCTTCGTCGAGCCCAATGGCCGTTACATCAGCGTGGACTTCGGCATCATGGGCACCCTCACTGCCGAGGATCAGCGCTATCTGGCGGAAAACCTTTTGGCCTTTTTCCATCGTGACTACCGCCGCGTGGCGGAGCTGCATGTGGAGTCCGGCTGGGTGCCCAAGGGAACACGCATCGAGGATTTTGAAGCGGCCATCCGCACCGTCAGCGAGCCTATCTGGGAAAAGCCCATCGCCGAGATTTCCTTCGGGCACTTCCTGCTGCGCCTTTTCCAGACGGCCCGGCGCTTTGACATGGAAGTGCAGCCACAACTGGTGCTGCTGCAAAAAACCTTGCTGAACATCGAAGGCCTGGGACGCATGCTGTATCCGGAGCTGGATCTGTGGACCACAGCCAAGCCCTTCATGGAAAAATGGGTTGCACAACAGGTCGGCCCCAAGGCCTTCCTGCGCAGGGTGAAGGAAAACATGCCACAGATGTCTGAAGAGCTGCCGGAAATTCCGCGCCTGGCCTATCAGGTACTCAAGAGCGCCCAGAACGGCAAGCTACGCCTGGAATGGCATTCAGAGGAACTCAAGACGCTGCGCCAGGACCTCCAGCAGGGACAGAGCCGCACCCGGCAAAGCATCGCGGGGAGCGCCCTGATTATCAGCGCCGCACTTCTGGCCGGCCTGGGAACTCCGTTGCTATCCGCCAGCCTGCTGCCCCTGCTCAGCGGCGGCCTTGGCATCGCTGGCATCGGTTTGTTGGGAAACAGCCTGCTGCGCCGCTGACGCCGGCGCCGGCACTTTTACCCGCAGCCGGGCCTGGGCAGAAGCAATATTGCCGGCCTGCAAATGCACGGTAAATTTTCCTCCGCTGATGCGCTGCTGGATGGAGATACGGCCACCTTTTGCCTCAACCAGTATTCCCTTGTGGATTTTACCATTGCGCTCCTTGAGGATAACCCTGCGGTCAAGATAGCCTGACAGACGGTCAACGGGAATCTTGCGGTATTCCCACATATACTCCACTTTTGGCGGCAGAGGCTTCTGCTTCTTCCCCGCCCCGCTGTTGCGCCGCACCAGAGACACGCCATCGAGGATGCGGAAGCTCAGATCCGTAACAAGGCGGTCATTGACGGCCAGTTGCAAACCAAGCTTTTCTGCGATTTGTTCCCGGGACAGCTGCATCAATGCAAACATGCCAATGGGGCTCGGGGGGCTGAGTTCAATCAGCAGGGCACCCCAGCTGGTGACATATTCCTTCAGTGCGTGCTTCAGGCCAAAACCCGGCACAATGCCGTTCCTTTCGATTTCGCGGATCAAGTCATCCGCCATCAACAACTTGAAATCTTCAGGTGTCACACCCCGCTTCTGGGCACAGTACTCCATTACTTTCTGCCCGAACTCCGGGGCGTTTTCGTAGGTGATCTTCAAATTGTTCAACAAGACACCCAGCATTTTCTGCGCTTCCAAAGCCGGTACATTGCTCAGAGACAGCGACATTGCCAAATGCTGCATGCCCTGGATATCAACAGAAAAATCGCTGTAAAGTTTTTGCGCCGAAGGAATATACTGATAGCCGAACCTCATGTCTCCCTGCAACCTTTCAAACCCCATCTCCTGGAGCTGGATCAGCGATGGCCCGCTGCCAGCCCTGCATACATCCGGTTGCTTGCCATCGGTTTTTCTGTATCCGGCGCGCTCTCCGAAGCGATCCAGCTTCGCTGCCCGGCCACCGGAGATATCAAGCACTACATCTTTTACCACAATGCTCAACGTATCCGGCGGACCGATTTTCCCCAGCGCCGGGAGCCTCCTGGCAAGATAGGAAATGGCATCCGGACCCTGGACATGTACGGCACGAATGGAAAAGCCCTGCTCCTGGCCGGCGGGCACAACATCTATGCCCTGGACATCAATCTTTCCGCTTAGGCTGGTATTGAGATCCCGGTAATGAATCGTGGCATGAGGGGCAGCCTGCAAAATAGCGTCATCCAGTTTGGATTTTACAAAATAATAAAATCCCCAATGCGCGATTGCCCAGAAAATGATGGGCATGCCGATCAGCCATACCCAGATATTTCCCTTTCTTCTCACCATAGTCCCCTTTATTAACTGTTAATGGAAAACCCCTGACTCTAGCAGGCTGTACGCCGCACAAGGACGTGCGGCCATTTTCCATGCCCATACGTCATTGAGAATGGAGGAAAGATAAAATCACATTTTTGTCTTTCCGGGTTGAAAACAGCCATGGAAGGCTTTTTTCAACATCCTGCTTAGGGCACAACTATCGAATGACCGGGCGCATCAGCGAAGCCTCCACGGCATTGCGCTGCTCTGACCCCACAAGTATCTCAATCAGTTCAAGCGCAAAATCCATGGCCGTACCAGGCCCACGAGAGGTAATGACCTTGCCATCGACAACCACTGCCCGGTCATCAACATAGCGGGTATCTTCCAGCTGCATGGCATCGATGACGCCCGGATAGGAGGTTGCCTGTTTTCCCTGCAGCAAGCCGGCACTGGCCAGCACCTTGGGCGCGGCACAAATGGCGGCTGTATATTTTCCCTGCTCCGCCATACGCTTCAACATACGCTGGATGCGCACATCCTCATCCAGATAATCGGCACCTGGCAAACCCCCGGGCAGCACAATCATGTCGAAATCATCACCCAGCACTTTGTCCAGACTGGTATCAGGAACAAGCACCACTCCGCGGCTACAGGTGACAGCACCATCCGTCAGGCCTGCGGCAACCACCTCGATGCCAGCCCGCCGCAACAAATCAATGATGCTGACAGCCTCCAGCTCTTCACAACCCTGCGCCAGGGGAACCAATACTCGCGCCATATTCATGCCCTCGGTTTCAATATAACCCCGATTGCTCCGGAAAAACCGGAAGTATTCTATCTTTTGCCGGATTTCGCAGGCTTATTTTTGGCTGAGAATGGAGATCCCCTTGAGAAGGTTTAGCGCCTCGTTCAACTCGTAGTCTTCTTCGAGGAGTTTTTTCTCGCCGTTGCCATTGTTCTTGTTGGGCTTTTTCTTGTTAGGATTAGCCAGATGGTCAGTCAGATCGGCTTCTTTGAGCTGCAACAGGCTCTTTTTTAGCTCCTTGAGCTTTACCTTGCTCAGTTCGATATCCGGCTCGATTCCTTCCGCCTGAATGGAGCGCCCATTGGGGGTGTAATATCTGGCCGTAGTGAGCTTGATGGCGATTTTGCTACTGATGGGAACAATGGTCTGCACCGAGCCCTTGCCAAAGGTGGTGCGCCCCATGATGACCGCCCGCCTGTGATCTTGCAGCGCGCCCGCCACGATTTCCGAGGCCGAGGCCGAACCCTCGTTTACCAGCACCACCAGAGGAGCTCCATTCAGGACATCGCCGGGGCGGGCGCTGAGCTTCAATGCAGAACTGTCGCCCCGCCCCTTGGTATAGACGATCAATCCCTTCTCCAGAAACGCATCACTGACCGCAACGGCGCCCTGCAACACACCTCCAGGATTATTGCGCAAATCCAGCACCAGCCCCTTTAGCGGCGTGCCGGATTTCTTTTGCAGCTTGCGTATGGCCTGCAGCATGTCGTCTGCAGTGGGCGCCTGAAACTGTGCCAGGCGCACATAGCCAAACCCAGGCTCCAGCTCCCGCGATTTCACGCTTGCCTGCTTGATGACTGCCCGGATAATTTCAAATTCCAAAGGCTTGGGTTCGCCACCACGCTGCACCGTAAGCTTGATTTCGGTTCCTGGCTTGCCGCGCATGATTTTTACTGCATTGCTCAGACTCATGCCTTTTGCGGGCTTGCCATCCAGGCGGATAATCAGGTCTCCTGCCTGGATACCCGCCTTCTGCGCCGGGGTGTCGTCAATGGGGGATATGACTTTAATGAAGCCATCCTCTACACCGACTTCGATGCCCAGGCCACCGAATTCTCCACTGGTTCCTTCTTGCAGCGCCTTGAAATGCTCTTCGTCCAGATAGGCGGAATGGGGATCCAGGCCTTCCAGCATGCCGCGAATGGCATGATCCAGAAGTTCCCGGTCGGTAACCGGCTCTACATAATCCTGTTGCACCCGGCCGAACACCTCGGCAAAAATCCGCAGTTCCTTCAGCGGCAGCCCTTTTTCTTCCGCCGGTGTTTCCTTGGCAAGCGATGCCGAAAACGGCGCTAAAACCACGCAGCCCCATAAAATACTTCTGATTGCCCACTTGCTCATTTCAACGTCTCTGTGTATGACCATAAAATCTTACTATCACCTGTTACGGCGCTTTCTGCACCAACGCATGGGATTTAGCGCTTTGCCCTGATGGCGGATGCCAAAATAGATCCCGCTGTCTTTGCGCCCTTCGTTGCCACTGGCTTGGGCAATAATTTCACCCGCCTCCACCCATTCACCGGTTTCCTTGAACAAACTTTGGTTGTGGCCATACAAGGTCATAAAGCCGTCACCATGTTCAACGATAGTCAACAGGCCATAGCCTCGCAGCCAGTCTGCCCATGCGACTCTTCCCGCATGTACGGCCCGCACATCCTCACCGGCTCTGGCACTGATTATAACCCCGTCCCAACGCAAGTTACCGATTTTCTGGGCGCCAAAGGTTTTCAGCAGTTTCCCCGGCAATGGCCAGATGAGCTTGCCCTTGTTCTCCCGAAAGGATTTCTGCTCAGGCAGATTCAGCACCTGGAAGGCATCTTGCAAATGCTTTAGCAATTCCGCCAGCCGACGCTCATCCTCCTGCCAGCGCTTCAGCTTTTCACCCTGCTGCGCCAGCCGGGAATCAACCTGCTGCAGCAGCTGCCTGCGCTGTTGCTGTCGCTGTTGCAGGCTTTTCTTTTTTTCCTGCTGCCGGTCGCGCAATTGCTCCAGTGAAGCTTGCTGGCGCTTGATCTGTACTGTCAGACTGCGTTTTTCTTTCAAATCCCGATCAAAAACCTGCAGCTGCCGGGCACGTTCCCTGCTGATGTAGTCATGATAGGCCAGCAGGCGGCTGAGTGCAGCGGGATCTTGTTGATTGAGGAATAGCTTGAGCCGCTCCTGGCGTCCCGCCATGTACGCAGAACGCAGCAACAGCGCCAGTTTGTCACGGGTCTTCCCGAGGCGCTGCCGCAGGTCCTGTTGCTGACGCTGGAGTAGTTGCAGCTCCTGTTGCAACTGCTCCCGCTGCGCTTCCAGCTGGCGCTGCTGCACGATCAGGGAGCCTATTTCCTGCTCTGAGTCCGCCAGTTCAGCGGCCAGACTATCCTTTTCCTGGCGGGTTTTTCTGATGGTTTCCCGCAAGCGAGAAATACGCTGTTGCAGTTGTTCTCTTTGCTGCTGGGTGCGCTGCTGCTCTTCTTGCCTGTCCGCCGCTGTTGCAGAAGCGTCCGCCCCCGCAAGCAGCAGCACGCCACAGACAGGGAAAAGCAATCTGGACACCATCAGGCAGTTTCAGGTTCCTGTTCCTGATCTTCGTACTCGATAAGCGAATGGCCGGTCATTTCCGCGGGCTGCGGCAGCCCCATGATTTTCAGTAGTGTGGGCGCCACATCGCAAAGGGAGCCACCTTCGGAAAAACGGGCAGCGCGATCTCCTACATAAATCAACGGCACCGGGTTGGTGGTATGGGCGGTATAAGGCTGGCCGGTTTCTTCATCCAGCATTTTCTCGCAGTTGCCATGATCTGCGGTGATCAACATGGCGCCGCCAACCTTGTGAATAGCCCGCGTCACCCGCCCCAAGCATTCATCCAGGGTCTCCACCGCCTGCACGGAGGCCTCGAACTTACCCGTATGCCCAACCATATCGCCATTGGCATAGTTGACGATGATCGCATCATACTTGCCTTCTTCTATCGCCTGCACCAGATGGTCGGTCACTTCCGGCGCACTCATTTCCGGCTTGAGGTCGTAGGTCGCCACATTCGGCGAGGGCACGAGAATATGATCTTCCCCCTCGAAAGGCTGTTCCTGACCACCGTTGAAGAAGAAGGTCACATGGGCGTACTTCTCTGTTTCGGCCAGCCGCAGCTGGCGCAGGCCCAGCTTGGAGATGTATTCTCCAAACACGTTTTCCAGGCGCTCCGCGGGAAACGCCACCGGGATATCCCATTCCTTGTTATATTCCGTGAGGCTGACAAAAATGCCAAGGTCGGGTGTCACTTCCCGGTGAAAGGCATCAAAGTCCTTTTCGATAAACGGGCGGGTAATCTGCCGTGCACGATCAGAGCGGTAGTTCATGTTGATCACCACATCGCCATCACGCACACCTACCCTTTCTCCGCTGGCGGGAACGATAGCTGTTGCCTCGACGAACTCATCGGTTTCCCCCCGTTCATAGGCCATTTCCAGACCTTCTGTGGCACTGGCGGCCACATATTCCGCCTTGCCCTGGGTAATCAGATCATAGGCTTTCTGTATGCGCTCCCAGTGATGGTCCCTGTCCATGGCGAAATAACGCCCGATGATGCTGGCAATACGACCCGTTCCGATTTCTGCAAGCACCTCATCCATGGCCTGCAGGGAAGCCATGGCGCTTTTTGGCGGCATGTCTCTTCCATCGAGAAATGCATGTACGAAAATCTTTTTTGCACCACGCTCCGCCGCCAGCTTGACCATGGCATGAATATGTTCTTCGTGGGAATGCACCCCTCCCGGAGAGAGTAGCCCCAGAATATGCACCGCCGATTCATTGTCCACGGCGATATCCACCGCCCCTGTCAGGGTGGCATTGCTGAAAAAAGAACCCGTGCGAACGGAGCGGCTGACGCGAGTAAATTCCTGGTAAACCACTCGCCCACTCCCCAGATTCAGATGCCCGACCTCGGAGTTACCCATCTGGCCGCTGGGCAATCCCACAGATGACCCCGAGGTTTCCAGTGCGGTATGCGCGCCTTCGTTCCAGAGCCGATCCCATACCGGCGTACTGGCGGCGGCAATGGCGTTGTTTTCCTTTTCCTCGCGCAATCCCCAGCCATCGAGGATGATCAGCACAACAGGACGGGGCGTGTCATTCATTTCAAAAAGCTCACTGTACAAGATGAATATACAGGTGTAATTTTATCAGACTTCCGCCCGTAGCCTCGGCTGCAAATTCATGACTTGATCCAAGTTTCTAAAAAAGCCCTGCCATTCCGTTTCCCCGGCGGCTTTCAGCTTTGGAGCCGAGCCGGGTACTCGAGGTAAAAAAAAAGGATTTGCTTGCAGTTTCCATAGTAAAACAGTGTATTATTGTATTAGCGTGTAATAAATAACGCATACGTTAATGGCATTGGAGAGGCTTGTGAAGACTTTTTCTTCCTCCCGAAAAAACAAGATTCAGGAATTTGGCGACAACATGGCGTTGATGCAGGATGATGGCGATATTGAACGCGCCTCCCGGTCACTGAAAGCCATGTCCCATCCTTTACGGCTCAAGATACTTTGCACCCTGGGCGAAGACGAGGTCAGTGTGCATGACATTGTTGCCAAGGTTGGATCATCACAAAGCAATATTTCCCAGCATCTGGCCATTCTGCGCGACAAAGGCATCCTGGATGCACGCAAGGACGCCAACCGGGTTTTCTACCGGGTCAGCGACAGTCGCACCCTCCAACTCATCGATATGATGCGCCAGGTATTCTGTACCCACGCCCGTTAACAGGCTGTACGCCGCACACGAACATACGGCCATTTTCAATGCTCATTAAGTCATTGAACATGGAGAAAAGACAAAATCATATTTTTGTCTTTTCGGGTTAGAAAAAGCCATGGAAATTTTTTTTCGACATCCTGTTATGAAGCGCTAACCAAGCCTGGGCACCAGCGTGGCGTACCTGTAGAAAGCGTGCGCATAGGACTCATGACTTGATCAGAGGCCCCCCAAGTACGCTATAATCACGCTCTTTTCTCCGCGAGACTCTAGATTCGGATGGAACAACTGGCAGAATTCATCACCAATCATCTGCTCCTGGTTATTACTTTTCTTGCTCTGGCCGGGGCGCTGACCTGGAACATTTTCTTCGACCCTGTAAACAAGGCGGCGGTAGATGCGCTGCAAAGCACCATACTCATGAACCACGATGATGCCGTGGTTGTGGATGTGCGTTCAATCGCCGATTTTAACAAGGGTCATATTACGAATGCGCTCAACATCCCTTTGAACAGCCTGGCCAAGCAGCTGCAGCAGCTGGAAAAGTACAAGGACAAGCCGATCATCGTCGCCTGCCGTTCTGGCTCACGCTCCGGCATGGCCTGCAAGACACTCATGAAGGCCGATTTCAAGGATGTACACAACCTCCGTGGTGGCATGATGGCTTGGGAAAGCGCCGGGCTGCCGGTCAAACGCAAATAACTTTCAGACAATTTCAGGAGCCACACCATGACAGAAGAAGTTCAGCGCCAGTTCTCCATTCAGCGCATCTACACCAAAGACATCTCCTTCGAGACCCCAAATTCCCCCGAGATTTTCATGCAGGAATGGAAGCCGGAAATCAGCGTGAATCTGAACAATGCCGTCAAGGATCTTGGTGAGGGCAACCTCGAGGTGTCGCTGACGGTTACGGTTACCGCAAAAATCGAAGACCGCACTGCCTATCTCGCAGAAGCCACACAGTCAGGCATTTTCCTGGCCCGCAGCATCCCGGAGGAAGAAATGGGGCCCATGCTTGGCGTCTATTGCCCCAACGTGCTCTTTCCCTATGTCAGGGAAGTGTTGTCCGACCTGATCAATCGCGGCAGCTTCCCGCAGTTCCTCCTTGCGCCAGTGAACTTTGAGGCGCTGTATGCCCAGCAGATACAACAGCAAAAACAGGAAGCGGCGCCGGCAGAGCACTGAAGCAGAACCGCCGATGCCCACAACCAACGCTAACTCGCTTATTTCACCAGGCCGCTCTAGTATTGAATGTTTTTCTTTACCATTCAGATGCTTGAATAAACCATGGCCGGGGCACACTTTGTCCCCGATGAGACTCTCCGGCTTTCCCCGGAGCCTGGTGAAACATGCGGGCTAGGCTTTCCGTATTAGGCGCAGGCTCCTGGGGTACCGCCCTGGGAATACTGCTGGCCAGACACGGCCACCAGGTAAGCCTCTGGGGGCATATGGCAAACGAGATGGCCGTCCTCGAGCAGGATCGTGAAAACAAACACTATTTACCCGGCGTTCCTTTTCCAAAGACCCTGTTTCCTACTGCCAACCTGACGAAAAGTATCAGCGGTGCGGACGAAATCCTCATCGTTGTCCCAAGCCATGCCTTCGCCAGCGTACTGCAACAAATAAAGGCCCTGGCCCCTTCACTACGCTCTTTGAGCTGGGCAACCAAGGGGCTGGAACCGGCACATCGGCGCCTGATGAGTGAAGTCGCCAGAGAAACCTTCCCCGAAGCGGATATTGCGGTGGTATCTGGCCCGACCTTCGCCATGGAAGTCGCCAAAGGCATGCCTACCGCCGTCACTGTCGCCTCCAGCAACCTGGAATACGCCAAAAAGCTTGCAGACTATCTGCATGGTGAAACATTCCGCGCCTATACCTCCGATGACATCATCGGCGTACAGGTAGGCGGTGCCGCTAAAAATGTCATGGCCATCGCCGCCGGCATGTCTGATGGCCTGGGCTTCGGCGCCAACGCCAGAGCCGCATTGATCACCCGTGGGTTGGCCGAAATCACCCGCCTGGGCCTGGCCCTGGGGGGCAAGCATGACACCTTCATGGGGCTGGCAGGATTGGGCGATCTGGTGCTGACCTGCACCGACGACCAGTCCCGCAACCGGCGCATGGGGTTGGCCCTTGCCAGCGGTCATGGCATCGAAGAAGCCAGAAAGCGCATTGGACAGGAAGTGGAAGGGCTGGCTGCTGCAAGGGATTTCCGCATCAAGGCCAGAGACCTTGGCGTGGAAATGCCCATTACCGAGCATGTCTACCGGATTATATACAAGGGACTGGATCCGGCAGTTGCAGTAAAAACCCTGTTGAGCCGCGAACAGAAGCCTGAGCTGGGTTGACCGGAGAACTATTAACCCGGCAACAATGTATGTCGTGTTCAGGGCTCCAGGGAAGTGTCGCCTCGGCATTATCGAAACTGGCTGTAGGAGTATTCGATGCCTTGCCGTGAACAGGCACACGGCGGCTGAACACGATATACATTGTTGCCGGGTTACTACCCTGCACCGGAAAAATCCCACTGCCGCCAGGCTTCATAGGCAACCACCGCCGCCGCATTGGAGAGATTCAGGCTGCGCTGATCCGGCAGCATGGGCAGGCGCAGGCAGTGCGATAGCGGCAAACTGTCAAGAATGCTTGCCGGCAGGCCCCGCGTTTCCGGGCCAAACAACAACACATCCCCAGGCTGGTAGGCAACGCTCGCATGGGAAGCGTTGCCCCGGGTACTGAACGCCATCACCCGTGGCTGATCGAGGCTGGCGAGCATGGCCTCGTAAGAGTCATGCAATGTTACCCCCACGAACTCATGATAATCCAGCCCCGCCCGCTTCAGCCGGCTGTGATCAAGCGCGAAACCCAGTGGCTTTACCAAGTGCAGACTGCAACCGGTATTCGCGCACAAACGGATGATATTTCCCGTGTTTGGCGGGATCTCTGGCTGATATAATACAAGATTGAACACTATCTGCTCCTGGAGTCCGACTATGAGCGACCCCCGGCTTGCCGTGGATTTTTGTGGACTAAAGTTTCACACACCGCTGGTGCTGCTTTCCGGCTGCGTGGGGTTTGGCGAAGAATACACCCGTGTGGAGGGATTCTCCAATCGTGACGCCGGCGCCGTGTGCTTGAAGGGCACCACCGGCACCGCTCGCCCCGGCAATGCGCCTCATCGGGTCTGCGAAACCCCCGGCGGTATGCTCAATGCCATTGGCCTGCAGAACCCTGGTGTTGACCAGGTAATTTCCTCCATCTTGCCCCAACTGGATTTTGAGGAAACCCGCTTTATCGCCAATGTTTCCGGTTCCACCCTGGAAGAATACGAGGAAGTCACCCGCAAGTTCGATGATTCACCCGTTGACGCCATCGAAATCAACATTTCCTGCCCGAACGTAAAAGAAGGCGGCGTGGCTTTCGGCAACGATCCGGACATGTCCGCCCGGGTGGTGGAAATCTGCCGCAAGGCTACTGACAAGCCTCTGATCACCAAATTGTCCCCCAACCAGACCGATATTGCCTACAACGCTAAACGTTGTATCGAAGCGGGCACTGACGGCCTGGCGGTGATCAATACCTTAATGGGTATGGCCATCGACATCGAAAGCCGTTCACCAGTGATTGGCAACAATCAGGGAGGACTGTCCGGCCCGGCAATCAAGCCCATTGCGCTGCTCAAAGTACATCAGGTTTACCAGGTTGCAAGAGAACACAGCATCCCCATTATCGGCCAGGGAGGAATCACCAGCGCTGAAGATGCTCTGGAATTCCTCATCGCAGGCGCCAGTGTTGTAGGCATAGGCACGGCACTGTTCTATGATCCGCTGATCTGCAGCAAGATCAACGCAGGCATTCTGGACTATCTCGAATGCCAGCAACTGGCGGAAGTCGGACAGATAACAGGCAGCCTGCGCCTGAATGAATCTTCTTCACCAAAGTGCGGCGGCTGAGGAGCATCCCCGAATGAGCGCAGCCGAACCAATAGCCCCGCAGTCCGTAGAAGAGCTGAAGCGGTTTACGCCGCTTGCGGATTTGTCTTACGACAAACTACTGGAAATTGTCGAAAAGGCGCAATGGCTGAAAGCAAAGAAACGCTCTCAGCTGATGGACCTGGGCGATACGGAAGAAAGCAGCTTGTTCCTTCTGCGGGGGAACGTCCTCATGGAAGCAACAGACGGGCGCCAACGTATCATCAAGCATACCGATACGGCGGCCCGTTCACCCCTTTCGCGCCTGCGCCCAAGCAGATATCGCGTATCCGCACTCACGCTGGTGCAATACATCAAGATCAGCAATGCATTGCTGGATGAACTGGCGGATCTGGACGACTCTTCCGAAATGATTTCCACCCATTACCTGGTCGAGGAAACCAGTGAGGGAAACGCGGATTTTTCCACCCAGGTGGTTGCCCGCATCTATGATGACCTACACAAACATGTCTTGTTGATGCTGTCCTGGCACCCCGTTGCCCTGGGTGTCAGCCGCCAGATCCTGGCACAGCCAAAAGATGTTTCCGCCATTGCCAGATGGGCCATGCTCGACCCGGTGCTCGCTCTCAAATTCATGAAAGCCGCCCAGTTTCAACACCGGCCAGGCGGAACCGTGCCCAATGTCGCCTCGGCCGCATCACAGATGGGCTCGCAAAAGACCCGCAAACTGGCTTTCATGAACCTGTTCCGGGAGTCACGCGATCCCCGCACCCTGGTTCTCCAGGAAGCCTTCCGCAATGCCTGGGAGCGCAGCGTCAGCGTTGCCGCCGTGGCCAAACGGCTGGCCGGGGAACTGGGCCAGAAAGACCCCGCCGAAGCCGAGCTGGCGGGGTTGCTGCACAATACAGGGGAAACGGCCATCATCAGTTACGCCTACAGTTTTTACAGGGAGATCTCTGTGCAGGAGCTGCACAATTGTACGCTGATGTTTGGCAAGGAAACCGGCCGGATGCTGTTTTCGCACTGGAATATTTCCCACTCCCTGGCACAGAGCATCTGTGACGCGACGGAATGGCTGCACGACCACGGCAGCAAGGAACCCGATCTGTCAGACATCGTCATAGCCGCCCGTGCCTGTGTGCAGATCAGCCGCAAGGATGAGAGCAACCCACCGCCGCCCTTGCCACAGATCCCCGCATTGAAAAGACTCAGGCTGGACACGCCAAACAGCATACTGGCAACGGAGTTACGCGCTTTCGCCAACGATTATCTGGAAGAGACAAAACAAAAGCTCGGTATTGAATAGTCAACCCCGCAAGTGCTCAATGTACTTCGGCATCCCCTCACACACCAACCGCACGCCTTCCGCCTGTACGCATACACGCGAAACGCCGCCTTCTATCTCGAGATCACAATGCGCCCGACCACGGCTCTCCAGCGGAACAGGAATCATATCCCTGTAGGTATAGATATTTTCTCCCACATCTCCTCCACAGCATATCCCGGGAAGCTCCAGGGCTCCACCTTCCAGCAATTCCCCGTTTTCAAAAACCAGTTCAATGTTCTGCCGCCACTTGGTACGCTCTTCGGATCCGGTCATGGTTTTGATCAGGCAGGCAGGTTCGAAGCGAATACGCACCTCATCATCAACGAGCCTGATGTCTGTAATTCGGGAGCCGGACAATTCAATGCTGGTCAGATCCACCTTATTTGAGCCTCAAAAAAATGTTTATCGAATTGTTTATTATTCTAGCGTTGCTGGCCCTGGTCATCGCCCTGTTGAAGCCATGGAAATGGTAGCAGCAGCTATCGGATGTCCTTGAGCTTGCGCGTGAGGGTATTTCTGCCCCAGCCAAGTAGCTGAGCCGCTTCCTGCTTGCGATCACCCGTGGCCTGCAATGCTGCCTTGATCATGGTGGCTTCCACTTCGTCCAGCAGTCCGCTTCGCCCCTCTTCATGGCAAGCCTGCACCCAGCCCTGCAACATGGATCGCCAGTCACCCGCCGCTTGTTGCGATGACTGCGGATCAGGTCCATCGGCGGCAATTTCCGGAGGCAGATCCTGGATATGAATTTCCTTCCCGGATGCCATTACCGTCAACCAGCGAGCCGTATTCTCCAGCTGCCTGACGTTGCCTGGCCAGGAAAAGGCTTGCAACTGCGCCAGAGCATCCGGCTTTAGCCGCTTGGTATCAACATCAAGCTCGAGCGCCGCCTTGCGCAGGAAATGCCCCATCAGCAAGCCAATATCCTCACGCCTTTCACGCAAAGGAGGAATATGAATACGAATCACATTCAGGCGGTGAAACAAATCTTCCCGAAACAGCCCCCGGGTAACCAGTTGTTCCAGATTCTGATGGGTTGCGGCTATGATCCGCACATCGGCTTTTACGGTGCTGGCACCACCCACGCGGTAAAACTCTCCATCGGCAAGCACCCGCAACAGCCGGGTCTGCGCCTCTGCCGGCATGTCACCAATCTCATCCAGGAACAGGGTGCCGCCTTCCGCTTGCTCAAAACGCCCCACCCGCCGCGCCTGCGCCCCGGTGAATGCACCTTTCTCATGGCCAAACAGTTCCGACTCCATTAGCTCACGGGGAATTGCCGCCATGTTCAGGGCAATGAACGATCGTTTAGCCCGCGGACTGTGCTGGTGCAGGGCGTGCGCCACCAACTCCTTTCCGGTTCCCGATTCGCCGTTGATCAGCACCGAAATATTGGAGCGCGCCAGACGCCCGATAGCCCGGAATACTTCCTGCATGGAAGCTGCTTCACCGATAATGCCGCCACTTCCCCCCAGCTCACTTCCGCCGGCGGCGGCATTCTTGTTGCGGCTCGCCACTGCACGCTCAACCTGATCGATGGCCTCTTTCAGATCGAAAGGCTTGGGCAGATATTCAAACGCCCCGACATCATAAGCCTTAACCGCGCTATCCAGATCGGAATGGGCAGTCATGATGATAACCGGCAGCTCGGGATGAATCTCATGGATCTTGCCAAGCAATGCCAAGCCATCCATATCCGGCATACGGATGTCAGATACAATGACCATGGGTTCAAAAGCCTGTAACGCCTTGAGCAAATCGCCAGGGTGCTCAAAGCCACGCGCATCATACCCGGCCTTGGTGAGCGCCTTTTCCAGCACCCAGCGGATTGATCGGTCATCATCCACAATCCAGACGGCAGCAGCTTTGCTCATAGGTTTTGTTCCAGCGGCAGGTAAATGGTAAACACGGTTTTTCCGGGTTCGCTGGTGAATTCTATCAGACCACCGTGGCGGTTGATCAGGGATTGGGCCAGAGACAGACCAAGCCCAGTGCCTTCCGATTTGCCCGTAACCATCGGGTAGAAAACCCTTTCCTGCAGCTCCTCGGGGATGCCGGGACCATCATCGACAATATTGATTTGCACCACCAGGCGATGACGGACGCTGACCAGGGTGAATTGCCGGAGAATTCGGGTTTGCAGCAGGAGCTTCCCTTTCCCTTCCGTCGCCTGCACTGCATTTTGTACGATATTCAGAACCGCCTGGATTAGCTGGTCGGCGTCCCCCTGCAGATCGGGAATGCTTGGATCATAGTCTCGTTCCAATGCCACACCATGTTCGGGATCCGCGGCGATGATCGTGCATACACGTTCAAGGATATGATGAATATTGACTGTGCGCATCACAGGCAACTGGCGCGAACCCAGCATCTGATCCACCAGGGACTTCAGCCTGTCCACCTCTTCGATGATGATGCGCGTATATTCCGCTAAACCGGTATCTTCCAGCTCCATGGCCAGCAATTGGGCTGCGCCCCTGACGCCGCCGAGAGGGTTCTTTATTTCATGGGCCAGGCCGCGAATCAGATCCCGGGTCGCCAGATTCTGGCTGATCAACTGCTCTTCCCGCGTCAGGCGCAACTGTCTGTCCACACGCCGGATTTCCGCCAGGGCCATGCCCGGCCGTTCTTCTATCTCCACCGGCATCAGCGTGCAATCTACCGTAATGCTGCGGCCATCCGGCAACAGCAGTGCAACCTCACGCTCACTGAGGGGTTGATTGCTCTCAATGACTGTTACCAGGTGCTGCGTCATGACATCCTGGGGGCAACGCAGCAGTTGCTCCATGGGTTTCCCCAATACCATGCGCGCACTCACGGACAGCAGCATTTCCGCTGCCGCATTCATATACCGCACATTCAGTTCATGGTCGAACAAGACCAGGGAGGTCACCTGGTTGGAAAGAACCGCATTTGCCAGATCACTGGGGAAACTGCTGGGAAGTTTGTTGTGCATGAACTGCGAATTTTATACGCCTCAAAATAACCAGACACCCAGAATACGCGATACTGGCTTCATGAGGAAGGCGGTTTTGGCTTCGGCTTGGGCGGAGGTGGGGGTGGGGGTGGGGGTGGGGGCTTTTTCGCAATGGTACGATGGAGCTGGAAAGTAACCGTTGATGATTGCAACAGTTTCTTGCCACTCTTGTCGTAAACGGCTACGGCAATACTGTGTTCACCGCGATCAACATTCTCCAGCTTCAGTATCGTGCTTCCATATTTTTTCTCCAGCACGCTCCCATCCAGAATCGCCTTCAGATAATCCCCTTTGCGCAGCACTGGCGCCAGGGCCACGAATACGGAGACGGTTCCCGGGCTGCTGCGTACCGTACCGCCCTCATCCGGGCTTACAATGGTGATTTCCCGATAGGAAAACTTCTTGGAGACCACTTCGACAGGAGGCGCATCTGGCTGGTTTTCTTCTACCTCTTGTATCGGCTTTTCCGGCACCACAGGAGGCGCATAGGTGGATAAGCCCGGTAATTTGTTCATTTTTTTCGCGTTTGATGCATCAGGCTGGTCGCCATAATGAACATTACCGGCACTGTCTACCCACTTGTAGATTTCCGCCTGGGCAGCAGCGACAAAAAGCAACAAAAGGAGGATCGCGTATCTTCTCATAAGCCAAATACTAGCCCAGGGTAAGGTTTTTTACCAGAAAGCCCTCGGCGCTTCTGGATGAATGGTAGTTTTCAGCCGACTACTGAGCTATTGGCACACTACATTCACAGGATGTCCGATACACAATTGCAACACTTCCGCAGCGCATCCCTGGTTTACCGCAATTTCAAGCAGGCCAATGGAATTCACATAACAAAACGGCTCTCCAACCCCCACAGAAGAAAAGGTAGTAGCACGCCTTAGTGCATGGCCACCCACCTTGATTCCCTGGAAACCTGGAACACTGCTGACGGAAATCCCCGTCATGGCATTGCCAAACCCGTCGATATAGACAATCTCCTCAAGATCGGATGGCCAGGATGCACCGACCATGGCCTCCCTCTCCACAGGTTGTAATCGCGGAATCTTCCCTTGGGCAATCATCCCCGCAACAGGCGCGAAGACATCACGGCCATGAAAACTGGCCGATACCGCTGGCATAAGGGATGGGTCGATCTCCCACAAGGAACAATCGCCGGCAGTGGCAGACAATACCGATAACAGCCCGTTGTCCGGCGCAACATACCAACGCCTGCCGATATTCAGACAAAGGGCCTTGCGGGCGCTGCCAACGCCAGGATCGACAACTGCCACCACCACCGCATGTTCCGGCAAATACCGGGACAGCGCAGCCAGCAGATAAGCCGCCCCCCGCGGATTGGCGAACGGCGCATCACACATCAAATTGACAACCCTGATGTCCTGACAGGATGCGAGCAATACTGACTCCATCTGCCCAAGGTAGGGGCCCTGGACGCCAAAATCAGTAAAAAAATAAATAACCGGGAGCGGCATGCTCTTATTTTATCCTACGCACAAAAAAGCCGGGACGACGCCCGGCTCCTTTGATACTGCTGTCTGCCTTTGCTGTCAATCTTCAAAGATTTCCTCGGTGTCTTCACTGATGGGGCGATCCACCAGCTCGACATAGGCCATTGGCGCTTTGTCGCCGCTACGGTATCCACATTTCAGAATGCGCAGGTAGCCGCCCTGGCGCTCCTGATAGCGGGGGCCAAGTTCGGCAAACAATTTACCCACCGCCGCGGCATCACGCAAGCGGGAAAACGCCAGGCGCCGCTTGGCAACGCTGTCCTGCTTGGCCATAGTGATCAATGGCTCGGCAACGCGGCGCAGCTCCTTGGCTTTCGGCAAGGTGGTCTTGATCATTTCGTGCTCGATAAGAGACACCGCCATATTGCGATACATGGCTTTGCGGTGAGAACTATTTCTGTTTAGTTGCCGTCCGGCTTTGCGGTGACGCATGGGTCGACTTTCCTGAGTAAAGGTTAAATTTCAACAGACAGCGATTATTTCGCTACCAGTTCCTGTATGTTTTCCGGTGGCCAGTTTTCCAGCCGAACGCCCAGCGACAAGCCGCGGGTCGCCAGTACGTCCTTGATTTCATTGAGCGATTTTTTGCCCAGATTCGGGGTTTTGAGCAACTCCACTTCCGTGCGCTGAATCAGATCACCGATAAGAAAAATGTTTTCCGCCTTGAGGCAGTTGGCGGAGCGCACCGTCAGCTCCAGGTCGTCTACAGGACGCAGCAGGATCGGATCGATGGCAGGCGCTTCAGGTTCTGCAATGTGATCATCCTCCGGGCCGATTTCCTCCAGATAGACGAAGGCTTCGAGCTGCTTCTGCAGAATGGTCGCAGAACGGCGAATTGCATCTTCCGGATCAATCGTGCCGTTGGTCTCGATGTCGATAACCAGGCGATCCAGATCGGTGCGCTGCTCGACCCGGGCAGACTCCACGCTGTAGGAAACACGCAACACCGGGCTGAACGAAGCGTCCAGCTGCAGATGACCGATGGGGCGATCTTCACCGGCAGCACTCTCGCGACTGGAAGAGGCTTCATAGCCGCGTCCACGGCGCACCTTGAGCAGCATGCTCAACTCACCCTTTTCGGTAAGATGGGCAATCACATGGTCGGGATTCACTACATCCACACCATGGGTGAGCTGTATGTCACCGGCAGTAACGACTGCAGGCCCCTTCACCTTGAGTGTCAGCTCTGCATTGTCACGGTCTTCCATGACAATCGCCACACCTTTAAGGTTAAGGAGGATTTCCAATACATCTTCCTGCACCCCTTCAATGCCGCTGTACTCATGCAGCACATTCTCGATTTCCGCATCGACAATAGCGCAGCCCGGCATGGATGACAGCAGGATACGGCGCAGTGCATTTCCCAGGGTGTGACCAAAACCTCTTTCCAGAGGCTCCAGAGACACTTTGGAGCGACGATCATTGACTTTATCCACGCCGATAATGCGTGGCTTTAAAAAATCTGTGACGGAATCCGCCATGAACATACCTTCCTAGCTTACTTGGAATAAAGCTCAACAATGAGCTGTTCGTTGATTTCTGCTGGCAGATCAACACGCTCGGGAACCCGTTTGAATGTGCCGCTCATGCCTTTCACATCCACCTCGACCCAATCGGGAAAACCGTATTGCTCGGCCAGGGCAAGGGCATTGGCGATACGCGCCTGTTTGCGGGATTTTTCACCCACGGTTACAACGTCATCAGCCTGCACGCGATAGGAGGCAACATTAACGACTCCGCCATTGACTTCAATCGCCTTGTGGCTGACAAGCTGACGCGCTTCGCTGCGGGTAGCGCCAAAACCCATGCGGTATACCACATTGTCCAGGCGCTGCTCCAGCAGTTGCAGCAGATTTTCACCAGTAGGTCCTTTCTGCCGGTCAGCGGTTGCATAGTAGTTGCGAAACTGCTTTTCCAGCACACCATACAGACGGCGAACCTTTTGCTTTTCGCGCAGCTGAACACCATAATCAGACAAACGGCGGCGACGCTCCTGGGTCTGTCCAGGCAGCTTCTCCATGTTGCATTTTGAGTCAACCGAGCGGGCGCGGCTTTTCAGGTACAGATCTGTACCTTCGCGGCGCATCAGCTTGCATTTTGGTCCGAGATACCTTGCCATGAGATTAAACCCGACGTTTCTTGGGTGGACGACAACCATTGTGTGGTATGGGTGTCACATCAGTGATACTGGTAATTTTGAAACCAGCGTTATTCAGCGCGCGAACAGCGGAATCACGCCCGGGACCGGGGCCCTTGACGTTGACATCCAGGTTCTTCACGCCATATTCCTTAGCCGCCTGGCCTGCGCGATCTGCTGCGACCTGAGCGGCAAATGGCGTACTCTTGCGTGAACCGCGGAAACCGGATCCACCGGAAGTGGCCCAGCACAGGGCATTCCCCTGGCGATCAGTGATCGTGATAATGGTATTGTTAAACGACGCATGGATATGCGCGATACCATCGCTCACTGTCTTTTTAATCTTTTTCTTGGAACGGGTTGTGGACTTGGCCATGCCTGTACCTACACTCTCGAATTAACTGTACTGTTAGCGTTTGATCGGACGACGCGGACCTTTACGGGTACGCGCATTGGTTTTCGTGCGCTGCCCCCGCAATGGCAAGCCACGGCGGTGACGGATACCACGATTACAACCAAGATCCATGAGGCGCTTGATATTCATGGAGATTTCACGACGAAGATCGCCTTCCACCATGAACTTGGCAACTTCAGCACGCAGTTTCTCGAGCTCATCCTCGCCAAGCTCGATAATTTTCCGATCCTCTGCCACACCGGCTTCATCACAGATTTTTGCCGCGCGTGAGCGGCCAACGCCATAAATCGCGGTCAGCGCGATGACCGTATGCTTACGGTCTGGAATATTTACGCCTGCTATGCGGGCCATCCTGTCATCTCCTCAGATGCTTTAACTTGGGTTGTCGCAGCAAATTACATACCACGAAGCCGCGGGACTATAACTCAACTGCAACAGTTTTTCAATATCGACTTTTGCCTATCCGATCTGCTTGCGCAATCGAATATCTGATTACCCCTGGCGCTGCTTATGCCTGGGATCAGTGCAGATCACTCTGACCACGCCCTTGCGCTTGACGATCTTGCAGTTGCGACACATTTTTTTTACCGAAGCACGAACTTTCATTTTCTCGGTCCTGTATACCTCACCAGGTTCAGCGGATCATACCCGCGCCACCATGGCCTTTAAGATTAGCTTTTTTCATCAACCCCTCATACTGATGAGACATGAGGTGCGACTGCACCTGGGCGATGAAATCCATGATTACGATAACCACGATCAGCAGCGAAGTTCCACCGAAATAAAACGGCACGTTCCAGCCAACGATCAGAAATTCAGGCAATAAACACACGGCTGTAATATAAATTGCACCGACCAGGGTCAATCTGGTCATAACACCATCAACGTATTTTGCGGTTTGCTCACCAGGCCGGATGCCGGGAATAAAAGCACCAGAACGCTTCAGGTTATCTGCGGTATCCCGGGCATTAAACACCAGTGCCGTATAGAAAAAGCAGAAGAAAATAATCGCCGCCGCATACAGGGCCACATAAATTGGCTCCCCTGGAGACAGCTTTGCCACAATATCCTGCAACCATCGCATATCCGGTGTACTGCCAGCCCACTGCGCCAAAGTAGTGGGGAACAGGATAATGCTGGAAGCAAAAATTGGCGGGATAACGCCAGCCATATTCAGCTTAAGGGGCAAAAAACTGCTCTGTGCAGCCAGCAAGCGCCGCCCCTGCTGACGCTTTGCATAGTTGATCGTAATGCGGCGCTGCCCGCGCTCGACAAACACGACGAACGCTGTCACCCCAAGCGCCATCAAGAACAGGAACAATGCAAACAAGGCATTCATCTCGCCGTTTCTTACAAGCTCCGCCACGGAACCAAAGGCGGATGGCAGGCCCGCCACAATGCCCGCAAAAATGATCATGGAAATGCCGTTGCCCAGACCCCGCTCGGTAATCTGCTCACCCAGCCACATCAGGAACATTGTTCCGGTAACCAGTGAAACCGCAGCGGTAAAAACAAAGCCCATACCCGGCGTCATAACCATGGACATGCCACCGGCCGATTGGCTCTGCAGCGCAAAGGAAATACCCACGGCCTGAAATGTAGCCAACACCACGGTTCCGTATCGAGTGTATTGGGTAATTTTCCTGCGGCCCGCCTCTCCTTCCTTTTTCAGCTGTTCCAGCTTTGGCACTACCGAGGTCATCAGCTGTACAATAATGGACGCTGAAATATACGGCATGATTCCCAGTGCCAGAATGGAAGCACGCTCCAGCGCGCCCCCGGAAAACATGTTAAACATACCCAGAATGCTTCCCTGTTGCTGGTCAAACAGCGCAGCCAGAGATGCGGGATTGACTCCGGGAACAGGAATATAGGTGCCGATGCGAAATACAATCAGCGCTCCCAGCAGAAACAGAAAACGCTGACGCAGCTCGGTTAACTGACCGATCTGTACGCCACTACCTGCTGAAGGATTCAGAGCCATGATCCGGATCAGTCCTCTACCTTACCGCCAGCAGCTTCAATGGCAGCCCGCGCACCCTTGGTTGCCCGCAATCCCTTTAGCGTAACAGCGCGTTTGATTTCACCGGAAAGAATCACTTTTCCCCGCTTCATCGTACGCGGCAGGATGTCAGCTTCGTACAAGGCATTCATGTCCACAACGTCGCCGGAAACCTTGCCCAGCTCGTCCAGACGAATTTCAGCAGTATATTTTGCCTTGCGCGAACGAAAACCAACCTTTGGCAAACGACGCTGCAAGGGCATTTGTCCGCCTTCAAAACCGACTTTGTGGAAGCCGCCGGAGCGTGATTTCTGGCCCTTGTGGCCACGACCACAGGTCTTGCCAAGTCCGCTGCCAATGCCGCGGCCAACGCGCTTTCTGTCAGTTTTGCTGCCGTCTGCTGGCTTGAGTGTATTCAGGCGCATCTTATGCGTCCTCCACGAGCTGTACCATATAGGATACTTTATTCAACATGCCGCGAGTGGAAGGCGTATCTTCCACCTCAACCACCTGGTGCATGCGACGCAACCCGAGGCCACGAGCACAAGCCTTATGGGATTTAAGACGACCGCTCATGCTGCGCACCAGTTTCACTTTCATCATTTTTGACTCAGCCACCGTATCACCCCAGTATTTCTTCGACAGTCTTGCCGCGTTTGGCAGCGACATCTTCCGGACTGACCATGTCTGCCAGGCCATTCATTGTGGCGCGAACCACATTGATGGGATTGTTGCTGCCAATACACTTGGCCAAAACATTGTGGACACCCGCAGCTTCACAGATTGCACGCATGGCGCCACCTGCGATAATGCCGGTACCATCGGATGCGGGCTGCATATACACCTTGGCCGCACCATGGCGCCCAATAACCGGATATTGCAGGGTGCCGTTGGCAAGCTTGATGCTTCTCATGTTGCGACGCGCAGTTTCCATTGCCTTCTGGATGGCGATAGGCACCTCTTTCGCCTTGCCCATGCCGAAGCCAACCTTGCCATCGCCGTCACCAACAACCACCAGAGCTGAAAAACCGAACTGACGGCCGCCTTTTACTACCTTGGCAACGCGGTTTACAGCAACCAGTTTCTCAATGAAATCATCGCCGGCGTTTTGTTCATAATTTGCCATTATCCAATCCTCAGAACTGGAGCCCGGCTTCGCGGGCTGCTTCCGCCAGCGCTTTTACGCGGCCGTGATATTGAAAACCCGAACGGTCAAAAGCAACCGCATCCACGCCAGCAGCCTTGGCCCGCTCTGCGACGAATTTGCCGACGACTGATGCTGCACTGGCATTTCCCGTAGAACCTTCAATGCTGCCACGCACGTCTTTGTCCAGAGTAGAGGCGCAGCATACGACCGTATTGCCATTCGGCGCGATTACCTGTGCGTAGATATGGCGTGGCGTGCGATGTATGTTCAGGCGATGAACGCCCAGCTCGCAAATCTTTGCTCTGGACCGGCGGGCCCGACGTATGCGACTTGATTTCTTGTCCATCGTCATAACCTCTTATTTCTTCTTCGCTTCTTTGCGGATTACGTGCTCATCCGCATAGCGGACACCTTTGCCTTTGTAAGGCTCGGGCGGACGATAACGGCGAATTTCGGCCGCTACCTGCCCAACTCTTTGCTTGTCGGTACCAGAAACCACGATTTCTGTCTGCGAAGGCGTTTCAATGCTGATGCCTTCGGGAATCGGGTACTCCACCGGGTGGGAAAAACCAAGACTCAGATCCAGAACCTTGCCTTTTACCTGGGCGCGGTATCCAACGCCAACCAGTTGCAGTTTCTTTTGGAACCCCTGGGAAGCACCGATAACCATGTTGTTTAACAGCGCACGCATGGTGCCGGCCATGGCCCAGCCTTGCTTGCTGTTAACGTCTATGGGCTTCACCCGCAGAACGCCATCATCGAAACTGACCTCCACCGAGGGATGGATCTCATATTCCTGGGTGGATTTGGAACCCTTGACCGTGACCTTCTGCCCTTCCAGCTTGACTTCCAAGCCAGACGCGATGGTTACCGGCGCTTTTGCTATACGTGACATACCGACCCCCCGCTTTAGGCTACGAAGGCAATGACTTCGCCGCCATGACCCTGCTTGCGGGCCTCACGATCTGTCATTACACCACGGGAGGTGGAAACAATTGCGATACCAAGTCCGCCACGCACCTTGGGCAACTCATCACGCCCCTTGTAGATACGCAGACCCGGACGGCTGACGCGTTTTACCATATCAATAACAGGACGCCCCTGAAAATACTTCAGCGTAATTTCCATCACTGGCTTGCCATCGACATCAGAAGCGTTTACATCGCTGATGTAACCTTCGTTTTTCAATACTCCGGCAATCGCCATCTTTTTCTTTGATGCAGGCAGCGCTACGCTGACCTTGCCAGCAGACTGGCCATTACGGATGCGTGTAAGCATATCCGCAATCGGATCTGACATACTCATAGTTTAAAGGCTCCTCGGGTCAGGCAACTTCTGGCACGAAGTCCGATACCCATTGACGAAATCGACTCCCATTACAGGAAGCCGATAACTTTAGCTAATTTTTCTATAAAAATCCAGAAATATTTTGCATATTCCGGATCTCCCCGTCGTCATCGCCACCCGACAACGACAGGCAACTTTACCAGCTGGCTTTTTTCAGTCCTGGCACATCACCACGCATGGCTGCTTCCCGCAATTTGTTGCGGCACAGGCCAAACTTGCGGTAGACGGCATGGGGCCGGCCGGTAATGCGGCAACGGCGCTGCTTTCTTACCGGGCTGGAATCCCTTGGCAGTTTTTGCAAGGCCAGGACCGCTTCGTCCACCTGCTCCAGACTGCTTTCAGGGTTCTTGATAACAGCCTTCAGCTCAACACGCTTTGCTACGTACTTCGCCGCCAGACTGGCCCGCTTCTTTTCACGGGCGATCATGCTTTTCTTTGCCATAATATCCTGGACTCTCTGTTCAATTACTTGAAGGGAAAGTTGAACCCCTCAAGCAGGGCGCGCCCTTCCTCATCGCTACCAGCACTGGTAGTAATAGTGATATCCATGCCGCGCAGGGCATCGATCTTGTCATATTCCACTTCCGGGAAGATAATCTGCTCCCTGACGCCCATGCTGTAATTGCCACGACCGTCGAAAGATCTTGCATTCAACCCGCGGAAATCACGAATTCTTGGAATGGCAATATTCACCAGACGATCAAGAAACTCATACATGCGATCGGCGCGCAAGGTTACCTTGCAGCCGATGGGCCAACCTTCGCGGATCTTAAACCCGGCAACAGACCTTCTGGCCAGTGTAACGACAGGCTTCTGCCCGGCGATCTTGACCATGTCTCCCGTTGCATTCTGAAGGATTTTCTTGTCCCCGGTCGCCTCGCCCACGCCCATATTCAGGGTGATTTTTTCGATACGGGGAACCTGCATGACGCTTTTATAACCGAATTTCTCGATCAGCGCGGGAATAACCTGTTCTTTATAATGATCCTGTAACCTAGCCATTGGATTAGCTGCCTCAGACGTCCACGACTTCGCCGTTGGATTTAAATACACGCACCTTGCGGCCGTCATCGAGAGTTTTGAAACCCACGCGATCGGCCTTGTTGCTTACCGGGTTGAACAATGCGACATTGGAGATATCCGTGGGCATTTCCTTTTCCACGATACCACCAGGCTCACCCTTCATGGGATTGGGCTTGGCGTGCTTCTTTGCCAGGTTGATATTCTCAACCAGGACACGATTGTCGCCAACCAGCTGGAGCACCGTGCCTCGCTTGCCCTTGTCCTTACCAGCCAGGACGATGACATCATCACCTTTACGAATCTTGCTTGCCATGACTATTCCTCAAAGCACCTCTGGAGCCAACGAAATAATTTTCATAAAACGTTCGCCACGCAATTCACGGGTCACCGGGCCGAAAATACGGGTGCCGATGGGTTGCAGTTGGGTGTTGAGCAGTACGGCTGCATTTCCGTCGAAACGAATAACCGAGCCGTCAGGGCGGCGCACACCTTTCTTGGTACGCACGACCACTGCATTATAAACGTCACCCTTTTTCACTTTGCCGCGGGGAATGGAGTCCTTTACGGAAACCTTGATGATATCCCCAACGCCAGCATATCGGCGATGTGAACCGCCCAGCACTTTGATGCACTGAACACGCTTTGCGCCGCTGTTGTCGGCAACGTTCAGTATGGTTTGCATCTGGATCATGACACTACCCTTATGTTGTCAGTATTTTCAACGAAGGTTGAAAATATTTGCTCAGTTTGCACGTTCGACCAGCTTGACGAAGCGCCATTTCTTGGTCTTGGACAGCGGACGGCACTGTTCTACCACCACTACATCACCTGCACGACATTCATTGTTCTCATCGTGGGCATGAACCTTGGTGGAACGCCGAATAAATTTTCCGTAGATAGGGTGCTTAACCCGGCGTTCAATCTGCACGGTGATGGACTTGTCCATCTTGTCACTGATGACCCTACCTTGCAGCGTACGGTTTGTCTGGCCTTGCTCGCTCATCACTAACCTGCCTTCCGCATTTCGTTCATTACTGTCTTGATGCGCGCAATATCACGGCGCACCTCTTTTACAACGTGGTGACGCGCCAGTTGGCCGGTGCCATGCTGCATACGCAGACTGAATTGCTCTTTGAGTTTTTCGTGCAATTCCTTAGTCAGCTCATCCAGGGACTTGTCCCGCAGTTCATTCGCCTTCATCACATTATCGTCCGCTTAACAAATGTTGTTCCCACAGGCAATTTGGCGGAAGCCAGTTTGAATGCTTCTCTTGCCAGCTCTTCGGATACACCTTCGATTTCATAGAGCATGCGACCGGGTTGTACCAGGGCCACCCAGTATTCCACGTTACCCTTGCCTTTACCCATGCGCACTTCCAGCGGCTTTTTGGTAATGGGCTTGTCTGGAAAAATCCGAATATACAATTTACCGCCCCGCTTTACGCGGCGGGTAATGGTACGGCGTGCAGCCTCGATTTGGCGAGCAGTAATGCGCCCGCGACCGGTTGCCTTGAGGCCGAACTCACCAAAACTGACGTTGCTGCCGCGCTGCGCCAGGCCGCGGTTGCGGCCGGTATGCTGTTTACGAAATTTGGTACGCTTTGGCTGTAACATGATTTAGCCTCTCCCACCGGATTTCTTGCCTTTTTTGCCGGATTTGGACTCCAGCAGCGCCTCATCACCGAAAATCTCGCCTTTGAAGATCCAGACCTTGATGCCGATGATTCCATAGGTGGTCTCAGCTTCGGCGGTTCCATAATCAATATCTGCACGCAGGGTATGCAAAGGCACACGGCCTTCCCGATACCATTCGTTACGGGCAATCTCTGCGCCGTTCAAACGACCGGAGATATTTACCTTGATGCCTCCGGCACCCAGGCGCATGGAGTTCTGTACCGCACGTTTCATGGCGCGGCGGAACATGATGCGCCGCTCCAGCTGCTGGGCGATGCTTTCGGCAACCAGCTGGGCGTCCAGCTCAGGCTTGCGGATTTCCTCGATACTGATGTGTACGGGGCCACCCATCATGCGGGAAACCTCACGACGCAAGGCATCGATGTCTTCTCCCTTCTTGCCGATCACCAGGCCCGGGCGCGCGGTATGCACGGTAATATGCGCATTGTTCGCCATGCGATCGATCTGGATGCGCGATACGGAGGCATGCGCCAGCTTCTTTTTCAGAAAATCGCGTACCGCCAGATCTTGGTTGAGCAGATCCGCATAATCGCCACTGCCTGCATACCATTTTGAGGTATGCTGCTTGACGATGCCTAAGCGGATACCGATTGGATTTACTTTTTGACCCATAACTCTGCCTGCTTACTCGTCGCCAACGGTGACGGTGATATGGCTGGTGCGCTTCAAAATCTTGCTCGCACGGCCTTTTGCTCTTGCCCGGATGCGCTTCATGGTAGGTCCTTCGTCAACCATAATGGCTGTGACCTTGAGCTCATCAACATCGGCACCTTCGTTGTTTTCTGCATTTGCAATTGCAGAATCCAGAATTTTTTTGATCAGCACAGCACCTTTTTTCTTGCTGAACTGCAATGTCTCCAGAGCACGCTCTACCGGCAAACCCCGAATCTGATCGGCAACCAGACGCCCTTTCTGTGCAGACAGGCGTGCATGACGCAATTTTGCTACTGCTTGCATATCCCGCTCCTTAACGCTTGGATTTCTTGTCGGCAGCGTGACCACGATAAGTACGGGTCAGCGCAAATTCACCGAGTTTGTGTCCAACCATGTTTTCCGAAACCAGCACGGGAACATGTTGACGACCGTTATGTACGGCGATAGTCAGCCCCACCATATCCGGCAAAATCATTGAGCGACGCGACCAGGTCTTTATAGGACGGCGGCTGCTGGTCGCTACGGCATCTTCCACTTTTTTCATCAGATGATGATCGACGAAAGGACCTTTACGTATTGAACGTGGCATTATTCTCTTACCTCACCCGATTACTTACGGCGACGATCGCGTACGATGAATTTATCGGTACGCTTGTTACTGCGGGTCTTGTAACCCTTGGTAGGCACACCCCAGGGGCTCACCGGATGGCGACCGCCGGAAGTGCGGCCTTCACCACCACCATGGGGGTGATCTACCGGATTCATTACTACACCGCGAACGGTGGGACGAACACCGCGCCAGCGTGTGGCGCCCGCCTTGCCCAGTTTCCGCAGGCTGTGCTCGGAATTTCCGACTTCGCCAAGCGTGGCGCGGCAATCTGCATGGATCTTGCGCATTTCACCGGAACGCAGACGCAGGGTGGCATAATCGCCTTCACGAGCCACGAGTTGCGCGGAAGTACCGGCGCTACGCGCAATCTGTGCACCTTTTCCGACTTTCATCTCAATGCAGTGGATGGTGCTACCTACCGGAATAGTACGCAAAGGGAGGGAGTTACCCGCCTCGATGGGCGCCTCGATGCCGGACTGAATACTATCCCCGGCTTGCAGACCTTTGGGGGCAATAATATAACGGCGCTCGCCGTCGGCATACTTGATCAGACAAATATGCGCGCTACGATTGGGGTCATATTCCAGACGCTCGACTACACCCGGAATCCCGTCCTTGTCACGCTTGAAGTCGATGATCCGGTAGCGCTGCTTGTGACCACCACCACGATGACGAGTGGTGATGCGCCCCTGGTTGTTGCGCCCGCCCGTTTTGGACTTCTTGGCCAGCAAGGGCTCGTAAGGAGCGCCTTTATGCAGCCCAGGAGTTTTTACCTGAACAACAAACCGGCGACCGGGTGATGTCGGTTTAGCTTTAACGATTGGCATCTTTCTGCTTCCGCTTTACTTAACTTGTTGCGCTAACGCCCTCAGGCGCCAGCTCCAAAATCGATATCCTGACCTTCCGCAAGGCGTACAACGGCCTTTTTCCAGTCTTTACGGCGGCCTGGAATCTGGCCGAAACGCTTGCTTTTTCCCTTGACGTTGATGGTTTGCACTTTCTCCACACTCACCTCAAAAAGCATTTCAACGGCTGCCGCAATCTCCGGCTTGGTCGCATCAGTAGTTACCTTGAAGGTGAACTGTCGTGCACTGTCCGCTGCGTTAGCGGTTTTCTCTGAGGTCAGGGGACCGAGCAGGACTTTCAACAGACGTTCTTTATTACTCATGCCAGCTGCTCCTCGATCTTTTTCAGTGCATCCGCCGTCATCAACACTTTTTCATAACCCACCAGAGAGACCGGATCCAACTGCTCGGCATCCCGCACATCTACATGGTAGAGGTTACGCGCCGCAAGCAGCATGTTCTCGTCCAGCTGCGCAGTGATAATCAGCACATCATCCATATCCAGATCCTTGAGCTTGCTAACCAGCTCCTTGGTCTTGGGCGCTTCCACAGCAAAGCTGTCAACCACAACCAGACGTTCCTGGCGAAGTAGTTCGGAAAGAATGGAACGCAGCGCGCCACGATACATTTTCTTGTTCACCTTCTGCGCGTAGCTACGTGGCTGTGCGGCAAAAGTGACCCCGCCTTTACGCATGATGGGGCTACGGATCGTGCCCTGACGTGCGCGACCTGTGCCCTTCTGGCGGAAAGGCTTGGCACCACCACCGCTAACGGCAGCGCGGTTCTTCTGCGCTTTGGTACCAGAACGGGCTGCTGCCATATAAGCAGTAACCACCTGATGAACCAGCGCTTCTTTGAAGTCAGCGCCGAATACGGCGTCAGATACTTGCAGGGAAGCCCCGCCTGTTACATTCAAGTCCATGACTTAGCCCTTATTCTTCAATTTGATCGCGGGAGTGACGATAACGTCACCGCCAGGAGCGCCAGGTACGGCACCTTTGATCAACAACAAACCACGCTCTGCATCCACCCGAACGATCTCGAGGGTCTGCACGGTAACTTTTTCACTACCCATATGCCCGGCCATTTTCTTGCCCTTGAACACCCGTCCAGGAGTTTGGCACTGACCAATGGAACCGGGAGCACGATGAGAAATGGAGTTGCCGTGGGTTGCATCCTGCATTTTAAAGTTGTGACGCTTCACGCCACCCTGAAATCCTTTACCCTTGGATATGCCACTGACATCCACTTTCTGCCCTTGCTCGAACAGATCCGCTTTGATCTCACTACCCAGTTCAGGAACATCGCCTTGATGATCTTCCAGGCGGAACTCCCATAAGCCACGTCCGGCTTCGACACCCGCCTTGGCGAAGTGACCGGCCATAGGCTTACTCACGCGGCTGGCTTTGCGCTTACCAACCGTAACCTGTATAGCTTTATAGCCATCAGTTTCCGGTGTGCGCACTTGCGTAACCCGGTTGGGCTCTACCTGAACAACAGTCACAGGTACAGAAACTCCGTCATCATTGAAGACCCGGGTCATGCCTGCTTTGCGTCCGACTAATCCTAATGCCATGATTTAAAACCTCAGTTCAGTTTAATCTGAACATCTACCCCAGCCGCCAGATCCAGCTTCATCAATGCATCTACCGTCTTGTCAGTAGGATCGATGATGTCCATGAGGCGCTTGTGGGTGCGAATCTCGTACTGGTCGCGCGCGTCCTTGTTGACGTGCGGTGAAATCAGTATTGTGTAGCGCTCTTTGCGCGTTGGAAGCGGAATTGGACCCTTGACCCGGGCGCCTGTACGCTTCGCGGTATCCACGATTTCCTTGGTAGATTGATCTATCAAGCGATGATCGAAGGACTTGAGTCTGATTCTGATACGCTGGTTAGCCATAATGTTTACTCAATAATCTTGGAAACAACACCGGCGCCAACCGTACGGCCACCTTCACGAATGGCGAAGCGCAAACCTTCTTCCATCGCAATCGGTGCAATCAGCTTCACCGTCATCTTTACATTGTCACC
>Ga0256834_1000141_pt1 | contig 48133 bp, 46 predicted proteins | sample 4281140metaG_FD_190536 | JGI IMG/M metagenome (GOLD analysis project Ga0256834, IMG submission 190536) | Hydrothermal vent microbial communities from East Pacific Rise, Pacific Ocean - 4281-140 | ecosystem: Environmental > Aquatic > Marine > Hydrothermal vents | place: Pacific Ocean: East...
ATACCGTAAACTAAATATCGACGATAAATAAGCTTATGGGTTTGCCGTTATTTTAAATATATGATGCCTCGATACTTCGGGAGATGTTTCATAAGACACCCATTGAAACGGATAACAACACCTATCATCATTCAAAACGGTGCGACAGCGATGTCGTGTCATCCTATGTTTGCAAAATAGAAAAAGTAACGTAAATTGAAATAATGTTTAACAAAGAAAGGTAAAGAGAAAAAGAATTAACCGAAAATACCAAAAACACCACACAATTGTCTAATGGAATAATACCATGGCAATTGAGAAAATTTTCTTTTTGTTAAAGCCGAAATATCTTGCTAACTTGCTACACAATTTATTTTTGAATATGACAACGATTTTTGTATATATGCTGATAGGTTTGGCAGTGGGATATGTAGGAGGTTATGCCGGTATCGGTGGCGCTCCTTTTCTTATTGCTTTTTTGGTTTTGGTAATGGGAGTTTCGCAATATACCGCACAAGGGAGTGTTTTAACCATGATGTTGGGACCTATGAGTTTGCTGGGAATTATGACGATGAAAGATGAAGTAAAAACTCAATGGAAGAGTATTGTTACCGGAGTGCTTGCTTATGCGGTTTTTTCATATTTTGGTGCCGAAATGGCTTTTCGTTTCGGAGAGTTGTCCGTTAAAAAATATTTTGCCTTACTTTTGATTTTAATTGGTGTCGTGCAACTTGTTCCGAGATTTTCAAAACCTGATCATATTGCCAAAATCGAAAAAATACCCGTTTGGTGGATGTTTCTCATCGGAAGTTTGACGGGTATTGTCGGAGGTTTGTTTGGCATAGGCGCCGGTGTATTAATGGTGCCCATCTTTTTAATGGGTTTTAATATGAAAAAAAATCATGCACGAGCTTTGACATTGGCTATTTTGTTACCTCCGGTTAGTTTGGGTGCTTTTATCAAATACCAAAACGAAGGTGCTATCGATTGGACAATAGTCATAACCTTGTTTGTCAGTTATTTTGTTGCCAATTATTATGGAGCCCAACGAGGTTCTCGTGCCAATTTGCAAACTTTTAAACGCATGTATGCCATACTTTTAATAGGTATTGCCACAGTATATTGGTTGCAGATTTATTTTCAACATTCATAAAATTATAACCATGAGAACTATCAGAAGCAGAAACAAAAGTTTGGGGTTGATTGAACTTATTGCCATTGCCGTGGGCGGCATGGTTGGCGGAGGCATTTTTAGTATATTGGGAATATCGGCTTCCATGATAGGATTTCTTACACCGGTTGCAGTTATTATCGGAGGTATGATAGCCATGTTGGCAGCTTATTCTTATGTCAAGCTCGGTGTGTATTACAAAGACGAAGGAGCGACTTATTCGTTTGTCAAAAGAACTTTTCCAAACAAACATATAGCTACGGCAATTATAGGTTGGTATGTAATATTCGGGTATATCAGTACCTTGTCGCTTTATGCTTATACATTTGCTTCGTATGCCATTAGCAACAGTGTATATGCCAATGATGTGTGGATGCGAAAAATTGTAGCTTGGTCTATCATTGCCGTTTTTACATTTATCAATCTGTGGAGTGTCAAAGGAATGGGTAAAATTGAAGACTTAATGGTCTATACCAAATTAATTATATTGTTGGTTGTTTCTATTTTGTTGATGCAGCATGGTCAAACGGGATTTGACCGTTTTGTCAATCAAATGTTGTACGATGCCGAAAAGGCAAAACTGTTGCATATATTAATTGTAGCATCTATAACTTTTGTGGCTTACGAGGGATTTCAATTGGTAATAAATGCCGTTAATGAAATGACACGTCCCGAGCAAAATATTCCACGTGCCATTTACGGAGCTATTTTATTGGTTATAACTATTTATGTCGTGATAGCGCTCGGTGCTCTGTTTGCCATTCCTCTTCAAAATCTTATTAGAGACAAAGAATATGCTTTAGCTGCCGGAGCTTCCCAAGCTATTGGACAAATAGGAAAAAATTTGGTTATCTTTTCTGCGGTATTGGCTACCAGCAGTGCCATTAGTGGAACCGTATTCGGGTCGTCTCGACAATTGGCGGTTATTGCCCAAGACAATTTGATGCCCGAATTTTTAGCCAAACGAAATCGTCAAAATATACCCGTCAATGCTTTGATAACTATGGCTGTATTGGCAAGTTTGTTGATTTTGGCGGGTGGATTGCGACTTATCTTAGAATTCGGAAGTATTACCTTTTTGTTGGTCTCCTTGCTTATGGCAGTAACCAATTATACCATTCGCGACAAGACCGGTTCTACAACAGCTACAACAATTTTGGCTATTGTCGGTTTGTCGGTCGGAGCCATTTTGATACTCTATTACGAATTGACCCGTAAGTGGGAACAAATGACTTTTATATTGGTCATTTATTTGATACTTAGTCTATTGGCTTGGTTTTATGCACGACGCAAAGAAAAAACCGAAAAAAATATAAATGACGATTGTTAAAGACAAACAATATTATAAGTTCTGTTTTTACGGTTTTTTAAAAAATCTACGGTTTTTTGAGGCTTTTTTTATTTTGTATCTCAAACAAAATGGGTTGTCCTATACCGAAATAGGAAGCTTATATGCACTGCGTGAAATTGTTACTAATCTGTCCGAAGTTCCAACCGGTATTTTTGCCGATACATTCGGACGAAAAAAAGCTTTGGTTTTGTCGTTTGTCGCTTATATTTTCTCTTTTGTTTTGTTCTATACCGCAAACTCTTATCATTGGTTTTTAACGGCATTTTTGCTATACGGTTTGGCTGATGCTTTTCGGTCGGGCACCCACAAAGCCATGATTATGGATTACTTAAAATTAAAAACTTGGAGCCGTCAAAAAATAGCATATTACGGATATACCCGTTCATGTTCACAACGAGGTTCGGCTTTATCGGCTTTGATTGCCGGTTTGATTATCTTTTTAACAAACAATTATCGATTGATTTTTTTACTGTCCGTCTTGCCTTATGTTCTTAATCTTTTTTTAATATGGTCTTATCCCAATCAACTCGATCGTTCGGTGCGACAAAAACATACAAGTATCAAAACCGGTTTACGCAACCTTATTAAAGCTTTAAAATCGCCGACTGTGTGGCGTATTGTTCATTCGGCAGCTGTATTTACCGCCTATCAAAAAGCCGTGAAAGATTATATTCAACCCGTTATGAAACAGTTGGCAATGGCACTTCCTGTTTTATTGACATTAAATAAAACCGACAAAATAGGTTTGCTCATTGGTGTCATGTATTTTGTTTTGTATATCCTCACATCAAAAGCTTCTCGTTTGTCCGGTATTCTGGTCAAAAAAATTAATGATGCTCCCTACACAACTTTAATTTTCGGTTTTGTAGCCGGCACCTTAGGCGGTTTGTTCTACGACCGTAGGCTTTGGGGGCTTTCTTTGTTATTTTTTGCATTGATATATATAATCGAAAGTTTGCGTAAACCTGTTTTAACCGGCTATTTATCCGACAATGTTCCTAATGAAATATTAGCTTCGGTGCTTTCGGCACAATCCTTATATCGCACCCTATTGACTTCGATTTTGGCAATTATGTTCGGTTTTTTGACCGATCAACTGGGTTTAGGTATGGCTTTGGTTTGGACCGGTATAATATTGTTGGTTTTGACATTTTTGATAAAAAAACACCCGTTTTCAAATTCACATAAGTAACTTATGTTACGGCTAATCAATTGTTTGTAACAAATTTTCATTATATTCGTTACCTGTATGTAAAGCCCCTAACCAAATGACACAACTCGAATTTGTCAATACTGTTAAACGACTGGAAGACAAGATGTTTCGCTTGGCAAAAATGATGCTGATTTCGTCAGACGAAGCAGCCGATGCCGTGCAAGAGGTTTTTTCCAAACTATGGGTTAAAAAAGAGCAACTCAATCATATTTCAAACCGAGATGCTTATTTTATGAGAGCTGTTCGTAACTTTTGTTTGGATCGTATCAAGTCAAAGCAAGCCAAAGAAAGTCGTTTGGATCAAGTTGCTTTTATGATGAAAGCACAATCTGACGAAAAACGTTATGAGACACACGAAGCTGTTGGCATTGTTGAAAAATTGATGTATCAATTGCCCGAAAAACAACGTTTAATAGTGCAATTGCGTGACATTGAAGGTTATGAATTTGCCGAAATTGCCGAGATGCTCGATATGAAAGAAAACGCCGTCAGAACCGCCTTGTCACGTGCCCGAAAAACTTTAAAAAACGAACTAATTAATTATTATCAATATGGACTTCAAGAAAATAGACAATATTCTTAACAAGTACTTTGAAGGCTTAACCACTTTGGAAGAAGAAAAGCAACTGAAAGATTATTTTGCATCGGAATACATAGCCGACCAACATTACCCATACAAAGCTTTGTTCGGTTATTTTGAACGTGCCGGACAATTTTCCAATCCGCGCCCCGTTCATATTGCTTCCAAAACAAAAAACAAGCGTAAATATTATGCTGCTGCTGCCGCTTTGGTTATCGGATTGACTTTTGTCGGCTTAATTCGTTCGGGTTTTAACCACAAAATAAACTTGCATGAAACCGCAACCCATATACAGGTTTCCAACCCCAATCCCGAAAAACAAAAAGAAGCGGTAAAAGAAATTAAAAAGTTTACCCGCAATGTCAATGAAGGCATACAAAAAACAGGTGCTATCAGCGTATTTGGCACCACAACCCGCAAAGTGTTTAACATTAAAAACGAAAAAAAATGAAAAAGACAGGATTTATATTTATTTTAATGATGAGTTTCGGCTTGATACATGCCCAAAGCATGTTTGACAAGTATGAAGATTATGACAATGTAACTTCGGTTGTCGTAACCGACGAAATGTTTAAACTACTCAAAGAAATTGAGCCCGAAAGTGCCGAAGCCCAAGAAGAAATCAGCGTGTTGAGCAACTTGACCGGTTTAAAAGTTTTTGTTACCGACGACCCCAAAACCGGTGCCGAAATAACCAATGATGCTCAACGCTACATACAACAACATCAAATGGTCGAATTGATGCGTATCAATGACAATGACAACAAAGTAAAATTTTATATTGTAAAAGGTGACCAACCGCACATTGCACGTGAACTGATTATGATTGTCAATTCGATCGATAACGGACAAAAAAATACTGTCGTTATGTTGGTTACCGGCCATATCGATTTAAAAAAATTGTCCAAATTGAACAAAAAAGTCAAAATAATTGATGGGAAGTATTTAAAACAAGTGGAAGAAGCACAAAATAAAGAGTAATAATTAATTAATCGGTAAATTTATACGCACATTGATTGCTTTGTCCGGTGGTTTTGAACCGGTATTTTGAAAAATACATAAAATTATGAAAAAAAACACCTATTTTTTGGCATTAAGTTTGTTTCTTATATTTGCAACGGCTTGTAAGAGAGATTCCTTGGAAGACTATTTTGTCAAAGCCACCGAAAGCCCCGACTTTTTTGTGGTGAACATTCCGGCAAGTGTGGTCGAATTTGATAAAGAAAAATTAGACCCCGAAACAAGAAGACAGATTGAAAGTATCAAAAAAATGAACATTTTGGTTTACAAAAACGACTATGATTTGACCCGAAAAGCCAAAGAATTTCAAAAAGCCAAAAATATCATACAAAGCAAAGCGTACAAAACTTTGACCAAGATCAAAAACAAGGGATACGACATTTCATTTGCTTATGAAGGAAATCCCGAGCAAATAGATGAAGTGATATTTTTGGGTAAAGACAAAGATTACAATTTTTTGATAGGCTTGATTAAAGGCAATAAGGTTAATATCAATAACTTGTCCAAAGCCGTAAAACACATCAAACAAGTGGATCGTTCGCAAGCCAAATCACTGATTGAAATGATAAAAACAAACTGATAGATGCAAAAATTTTTTTTATTACTTGTTTTTTTAGTTGCTTCAACAACTGTCATTGCTCAAAAAAAAGTAAACCTTGAAGAAAAACTTCAAGGTTTGCATATTGCTATGGAAGACGAAATGGCAGGTAAAACCATTGAACCTTCCAAACGGGTAAAAATGTATTTGGACGACGGCACCGTTATCAAACGAAAAAATGCCGAAGTATATTTTGACCCCGACAAATACGACAAACTGATATATCTAAATGATGAAGGCGAAATAAAAGCTTATGTGTTTACCCCCATTGAAGATTACAATATAGGTACTCAAGAAAATCCGGTTGATATCAGTCCCAAACAAAAAGCCGTTTATTTTAACCTGACCGATATCAATGGCAATCATTACCGTTTGGACGAACTAAAAGGAAAAATCATTGTAATGAACTATTGGTTTTCGGCTTGTCGTCCTTGTATATTGGAGATGCCTGAACTCAATAAATTGGTCGATAAGTATAAAGACAAGAACGTGATTTTTTTGGGTTTGACCTATCATGTAAAACCCAATATAAAACGTTTTTTGCAACGTTTTGAGTTTAAATACAATTTGATACCCGAAAGTCAGGTGGAGATATTGAATTATCAAGTCAAAGTCTATCCTACCCATATTGTAATTGACCAAAACGGTTATATTGTTTTACGTGAAGAAGGCTTAAACTACGATACGGTAGATACTTTGGATAAAACCATTGAAGCATTGTTGCAAAAATAACGGTAACTTGATATGTGGGGCGAAATTTTATTTAGTTTAAAAGCTTATGTCAAATCGTTTGAGTTGTTTGTTTCTTTCCGTTTATACAAATACTTGTTTTTGCTTTTGTTATTGTTGATGATTTTTGCTTTTCCGGTTGTTATATTTGATTTTTTTGTCAGTTTAATAACCGGTTGGATACCTTATGCTTCGGCACAACAATATGCTTTAACAGGTGTGAGCTTGGCAGCGAGTATTTCGGGTTTTTTTCTGCTTTTGATTTTATCGCCTGTATTTTCGTTAATTTCGGAAGAGACCGGCAAACGATTAACCGGATTGACATATCGTTTTTCGCCGACACAACTTATTAAAGACATTTTACGAGGACTAAAAATAACTTTACGCAATTTGCTGTATCAGTATGTAATAATAGCCGTTGTTTCCATAGCCATGCACTTTGCACCATCGGTGTATTTAATCAGGGTTTTTGGCAGTGTGTTGATATTTTTGGTTACGGCTTATTTTTACGGATTTTCCATTTTGGATTATGCTATGGAAAACTTGCGAATGAGTTATAAACGCTCGGTTGATTTTGTGCGTTCGCACCCCGGTATTGCCATAGGTTTGGGCAGTGTTTATTATTTAATGATAAGCTGGAATGATTTGGGTATCGTTGCCGGCAATTTGGGACGTTTTGCCATATATTGGTCGGCGTTTGCCGAAGCTTTGGTAGCTTTTTTCGGTGTAATTGCGGCGAGTTATGTTATGTTTAAATATAGTGAAAATGACAGGCTCGGTTCATAAAATTTGTTTAAAAAAAAAATTGATTCTACTGTTATTTTAGTGGGTGTTTGATGATGAACCGATGATGTGATAAACTGGTGATATGATGAACTGAAGATATGATGTCCCGAAGTTTCGGGACGAAATATTGGATTATTTTGTATGTCGTTTTGGTATTAACAGCAATTTTCATTGAATTCGTGGTAGTATTATATTTGCCGGTGAAAGTTGTCGTGTTACGGATTGTTCTTTGGAACTTTACCGTATTGGTACCGACAACTTTCTTCTTGCAATAATTTGTCTTGTATTTATTCCACTACCAAAGCATTTATTTTGCTTAATAAATCCGAAAGTTGCTTTTTGCTTTTTTCCAAATCGGTAAATATTTCTTCTTTTTTATCGATAAATTTTTCTTTGGTATTTTCAAACAGAGAGTGGTAGTAAGATATGCCGTTTTTTAGATTATTGGCAAATTTTTCAAAATATCTGCTTTGTTTTTTGTCTATTTTATCGTTGATTTCTTCCAATTGATTTTTTAGATAGTCAATGTATAAGTTCAGTTCTTTGACAAACATGTGCGGACGATAGCGTTTTCCTATCAAATCGGTTTTGCCGTAAATATGTTTTATCATTTCTTTTAGTCCGGTTTTTTGGTGAAAGTAAGCCATGTTTGGACCCGGACAAACCGTTACACCGTTATCTTTGATTTTGTAGTCGATTTGGTGTGTAATAATTGCCGGTTCGGATAGTCCTACGCACAAGCATTCGGGGGCAATGATTTTGTTGTACCGTTTTTGATATTCGTTTTCGGGCAAATTTAAAGTATTTAGTTCTTTGAGCTTGATATACTGATATTGTCGTGAAGCCGTGCAAATAGGTTTGTCGGTATATTCGGTATTGGAAACCAAATAAGCTTTGGGGCAACTGCTTCCGGCTCTGCCTTTTTGTGCTTTTTCAATTTTTTTGAGGGTAGCCGAAGCGCTTTTTAAACTGTTAAAAGGCACCCCCAAAGGCGATATGTTACTCAGATATAAATCTTCTTCACGGGCTTTTGCCAATTCGTTAAGCGTATAGTCATCGACCGTAGTGGCTTCGGGCACTAACAAAAAAGGAGATCCCCAACCTACGCTGTCCACTTGGTAATAATCGGTCAAAAACTCTTGTTCTTTGGCGGTGCCTACTCCTCCTTGTGCGGTAATTTTTAACGGTAAAACTTGTTCGGGCACAGGTTTGCCTTTTTGTTGCAAAGCTTTTTTTAACAGGTCAAAAACTTCTTCCGATAATTTTTGACGGTTATTTTTAAATTCTTCCAAAATGGGTCCCATTAAATATCCGTCGGTGGCAAAAGCATGTCCGCCGCAATTTAACCCCGATTCTATCCGATATTCGGATACCCATAAACCTTTTTTTGCCAAAAATTTACCTTGAATGAGAGCAGAACGGTAATCGCTGACTTTCAATACGATTTTCTTTTTGATAAAGCCTTTGGTGTCGGGATAAAAATCTTTAAAATTTTCAATATATCCGTATAATCGAGGGCTCATACCTGCTGACAAAATCAATGATGAAGTCAAATCGCTGTTGGCATAACCTCGTAAAGCGGCATGAGCATCGTTAAATTCTTGCGGAAGTGCTTCGCCGTTTCGGTTGTAATTGGTTTTGTCGACTTTGGTCATAATATTGACATCAATACTGCCCATGGTCATGTGTTTTTTTACCCAATTTTTGATCTCTTCAACAGGTAAATTGTCTTGCAATAAGTCTGTAAATTCACGTTTAAGCAATGAACTGTCGGGCAGGAGTTCAAAATATTCTTTTATTTCTTCTTTTTTTTCTTCATAATTGTTTTTAATGGTTTCAAACTTTTCAATCGACAATCGATTGATCAAGTTCAAATAAGCGGTTATGCGTTTTGCCATATAATCTTCGGCTTTTTCCGAAATTTCGTGATACGGAAGATTAAATTTTTCGGTATAAACTTTGCGAAGTTTTTCCAATAAGACATTATCTACCAGCGAGATAACAGAATCTATTCCATATCGGGAAACTTTAAGGGGTGTGTCAATGGTATAAGCGACACCCATAACGGGAATATGAAATACATGCGGACTTTTCATAATATTGTGTTGTGTTTGTGTTTTGATTAAGCTACAAATATAGGTGTTTGTTTGGCTTTGACCTTATAATTAACAAATTATTATGCTATTTGCAATTATTTGGCTTGTTTATACCAAAAAACCCGACAAAATCTGTTAGTCGGGTTTAAAAATGTAATAATCGGTGTATTTATTGATCTCAAATAGAGTTAAAACTATGCACTTTGTGCATTTTTCTTTTAGCTTTTAAAAATGTTTTTTTCATGATGTCCGAAGTCGGAAGCCGGAAGTGCACACTTCCGGCTTCCGACTTCAAACCGCTTAATCAGTGTCAAAGTAATAAATTTCGTTCATGCTTTCAACCTATGGTACTTTCAAGTCCATAGTGGTTTATTTCTTAATATATGCTTCAAAACTTTTGATTTGCAAAGCCGGTAATTGATATTTTTGGGCTTTGTATTTCAATTTTTGAAGATATTTCTTTTCAATTTGTGCAAAATTTAGGTGGGCTTTTTGTAAATCGTTTTTCAATACGCTGAGGTTTTTCATTTGCGAATTGGATGGGACATCGTATTTGCTAACGATTTTGCTGTATAATTTGGTCAATTTTTCACGCAATTCGGGTTCGGGGGTTTGCGTATAATTGTCTCCTGTGGTTTGCACCAATGTTTTTTTAAGAGTTTTTAATTTGTCAATTGATTTTTGGGCATATTTACGCAATTTGGGTTGTTTTTTTGCAATGTTTTGTGCGTATTTTATATTTTCGTCCACTTGATATACCAGATAAGCCAGTTCTTCGATCATGTCATAGAGTTCTTTGACGGTTTTTTCTTGTATTTTTCTGTTTTTCAAGGGTATTCCGGGCAGGGTATCATATACTGTTTTTATTTTGGTTTCATATACTTTTTTGCCTTTGGTCAGGCGTACCGTATAGGTTCCTGCGGGCACGCGAGGTGCGATAAAACTGCTATACGAAAAGGTTTTTCCGCCGGCTGTTTTGGGGGGTTTACCTTCAAAATACCAACGAACAATATTGATACCTTTGTGTTTAAGCGGACTGAGTTTTACCACTTCATTACCTTTGTCGTCTAATATTTGCAGGCTCATTTTGCCAAAAGTGTGCCTTTTTTTCAAATAATAAGTAATGGCGGCACCCGAAGGTTTGCTTTCGGCTCTAAACATATTGAGCCCGTAACCGCCTCCGAAATTGTCTCGTTCATACATTACAAAATCTTTGTGTTTAAAAAAGTAAACGTCTTTTTGCAAGATACTGTCATTAAGTTCGCGCAGGGGACTGATATCATCTATCACAATAACGCCCCGTCCGTGTGTAGCCAACACCAAGTCATTGGTTCTTTTTTGAATTGTAACGTGATGCACCGGAACGGTAGGCATGTTGTTTTCAAACTTCATCCAATGTTTGCCGCCGTTTAGAGTTATGTATAAGCCGTCTTCGGTGCCTAAATACAAAAGGTCTTTTTTGACGGGATCTTCTTGTAGGCTTCGGGCAAAACTTTTGATTTCGTCGGTGGCTATGTTTTGCCATGTTTGTCCGAAATCGGTCGTTTTATATACATAAGTATTTGTGTCGTTTAAGGTGTGGCGGTCAAAAACGGCATAAGCGGTTCCTTTGTCAAACACACTGGCTTCGATATGATATACCCAGGCATTGGGAGGCAGGCCGGGGATATGTTCGGTTAGATTTTTCCAGGTTTTTCCGCCGTCGGTTGTCAGTTGTACATTGCCGTCGTCGGTGCCAACCCAAATAATGTTTTCGTCAAGCGGCGATTCGGCAATGGTAAAAATACAATTATTGTTTTCGGCTCCCGAATTATCAACGGTCAGTCCGCCCGATTGGGCTTGATTTTGTTTGTTTTTGTCGTTGGTGGTTAAATCGGGTGAAATAATGGTCCAGTTTTTGCCGGTATCGTCGGAGCGATGCAAATATTGGCTTCCTATATAAATTCTATCAGGTTTGTTGGGGCTTAAAGCCATGGCGGTATTCCAATTAAAACGTAATTTTTCGCCCTCTTTTTCGGCAAAAGGAGTGATATCGGTTATGGTTTGGTGTTCCATATCGTATCTGCCTATCCATTCGCCTGCTTGACTTTCGGAATAGATGATTTTTTTGGTAGGGTGTCTAAATACTCTGAAACCGTCGCCACCGCCTACGTTGTTCCAGTCTTTTTCTTTGACTCCGCCGGAAGCCGTATTGGGGACCCACCACGAACCGTTATCTTGTAAACCACCGTAAATATTGTAGGGGGTTTCATTATCGACACTTACATAGTAGTATTGACCGACATTCAAATCACGGTTTTTGATGTTAGACACTCCTTTGTCCAATGACATATAAAATCCGCCGTCGGTAGCAAAATACATGCGGTCGGAATTATCTTTGTCAAAAACTATATCGTGAATATCGGCGTGCATATCACCGAATTGTTTAAATGTTTTACCGCCGTCCGAACTGATTTTGGCAAAAAAACCGGCTTTGGCAACCGTATTTTTGTCTTTGGGATCTACTGCCAAACGGGCAAAGTAAAATGGACGTACCGATATATTGAAATCTTGATTTTGAAGTTTCCAACTTTTTCCGGCATCATCAGATACATATAAACCGTTTTTTTTGGCATCTTCCGATTCGATAACGGCATACAGCCGGTTTGAATCGCTTGGTGCAACGGCTATGGCAATACGTCCCAATTTGCCTTGTGGAAATCCGTTGTGTATTTTGTACCATGTTTGACCACCGTCTTCCGATTTGAGCAATTTTGATTCGTATCCGCCCGAATTAAAAGACCAAGGCGTGCGTCTAAATTGCCAAAGAGCTGCGTAGAGCACATTTGGGTTATTAGGGTCTATGACCAAGTCGGAAACACCGGTGTCTTTTTTGCCCGAAAGTATTTTGGTCCATGTTTTACCTCCGTCGGTGGTTTTGAATACGCCGCGTTTGTCGTAGTCGCCCCACAAATGTCCCAAAACGGCTACATATACTATGTCGGTATTGTCGGGGTTGATGACGATACTGCTGATTCGTTCCGAATCTTCAAAACCTATTTTTTTCCAATTGTTTCCGCCGTCGGTGCTTTTGTATAAGCCGTCGCCGACCGATACGCTGTTGCGTGTCCAAGTTTCGCCGGTTCCGACCCAAATCACTTGGTCGGGTTTTTTCGGATCAATGGCGATACAACCTATAGACGAATTGTGTTTGTCAAATACGGGTTTGAAATTGACACCTCCGTTTTGCGATTTCCAAACACCGCCACCGGCAGTTCCAACATATATAATATTGTTGTTTTTGGGGTGTACGGCTATGTCGGTAAGTCTGCCGCTTACAATAGCCGGTCCTAAATGACGGGCACGTAATGAACCGAAAAGTTGTTTGCCCGTCAATTTTTGCAAAGGACCTTGTGCCGGACTTAATTGTAAGATGCCCAGTAGAAAGATGAGAACAATTTTTTTCATGGGAGTTTTTTTTTTACGGTTTATTTTTTGGTATCTCCTGTTTTTTCGTCAGTTTTAGATTCGGTTGTTTTTGAAGCGGGTACAAATTTGAAAATATTTTCGTCGATTTGCGGATTGATTTCAATCTTGACCACTTTAACTTCGCTACCGGTCATACCGTTAAATTTTTGAGCGGTGCTGAAAGGGAAATATATACCGTCCACTTCTTGAAAATCACTAAATACTTGTTGCACTTTGGCTCCTTTAAATTGTCCTTTTTTGATTTCTTCTTCGGCTACAATCGGCACGTAGTTTTCGGTATCAAAATAATAATAAACTTCTTTGGGGACTTCCTTACCGTCCATGGTAACGGGGTGTTCGGTCAATTTGATTTTGTAAGTTTCGGCGCCTTCCACTTCTTCTTTGCCTATAAATTCCACTTTGTAACCTTTGTCTTTGTAGTTTAGAAAAGGAATGGGAAATTCGCCTTTGAGATTTTTTTTCAAATTTTGAGCGGTTTCACTGTCCGATTTTTCGGGTTCCATGTTCATAAAATTGGTATGCCAAGCCGTTTCACCGTCAAATGCCAGTTGTACGATTTTTTTGCCTTGTATTTCGGCACTAATGTATTGTTTTCCGTCTGCTGTCATAATGATTTCAATAGGAATTTCCATACCTTGTTGCATGGCTTTGGCTTGTATTTTTAGCGTTTTTATTTGTGAAAGTTTTTCTTTACCACCTATATTTTTAAGATATTTGTCGATAATTTCATCGGCTGTTTGAGCCGATAAAAAGTTGATAAAGAAGATGCTGAATACAAAAAGAATTTTTTTCATGATATTTAGATTTTTAGATGAATTATAATTATGACGTAAATAAATTAATTTTGTTACAATATACAAGAGTTTTTAGACTAAATTAACATAAAATTATTTTAAATTGATTATTTAATTGATTTGTTAAACAAAATCACAAAAAAATAAAAAATATTATTTATCGGGTTGAACTCAGTTTATTAACCGAAAAAAATCTTTACCTTTATTTGCATAAATGAACAAACAAAGAATACTTTCGGTTGATATTTTTAGGGGACTGACCATTGCTTTTATGATATTGGTCAATACGCCCGGAACTTGGTCGCATGTTTATCCGCCATTGGAGCATGCACCGTGGCACGGTATTACACCCACCGATTTGATTTTTCCTTTTTTTCTTTTTATAGTTGGAACTTCCATTGTTTTGGCATATAAAAACAAGCGTCAGTATATTGATCATCGGTTGTATTTGAAAATTATAAAACGAAGTTTTAAAATTATCCTTATCGGGTTGCTTTTGGCGGCTTTTACCTATAAATTTCCTTTTATAAAAGATTTGTCTCATTTGCGTTTGCCGGGAGTTTTGCAACGTATCGGTTTGGTTTTTTTGGTGGTGGCAACCTTTTTTGTAGCTGTAAAAGACTGGCGTTGGTATGTATTGTTGAGTGTCGTTTTGTTGGGGGGGTATTGGTATGGTATGACTCAAATCAAAATTGACGGACAAAAACCGCAATTGACCAAAACACATAATTTGGCTTCGGTTATTGACCGCAAAATTTTGACCGAAAAACACATGTGGAGACACTATGAAGCGCAAGGCTACGTACAAGGCGATTACGATCCGGAAGGTTTGTTTAGCACCTTGCCGGCTATGGCGACGGCTTTTTTGGGTATATTTTTGGGACTTATTTTAATGGATCCGCGTATGTCTCCTTATGCTAAGACTATTTTGTTTGTTTTGACAGGTATTGTTTTGTTTTTGCTCGGTTGGTGGTGGAGTCGTTATTTTCCGCTCAACAAAAGGTTGTGGACAAGCAGCTATGTTCTATATACGGGCGGTTTGGCTTATTTGACATTTGCGGCGATATATTTTGTGGTCGATGTGTTGAACTATAAAAAATGGGCTGAAATTTTTAAATACCTCGGCATGAATGCCATAGCGATTTTTACGCTTTCGGTATTTATAACCAAGTCTTTTTATTTGTTGCACATGCCCGGTAGCAAATCTACCATTCACGGTTGGCTATATCATCATTTGTTTGCCGATTATTTGGGTAATACCGAATTTTCTTCCATGTTATACGCTTTAAGTGTCGTTGTTTTTTATATATTTGTAGCATGGTGGTTGTATCGCAAAAAGATTTTTATAAAGGTGTGATGTTAAGATACACAAATACAATTGCTTGCATAAATATTATTAACTTCTAATTTTTAATTTCCGATTTCAAATGGCACTGAATTATATTTGGGTAGGTTTCTTTTTAATAGCTTTTGTAGTGGGGCTCTACAAATTGATTTTTTTGGGCGATGTAGAAATTTTTTCTTTGATGATGAAAGCGCTTTTTGACCGTGCCAAATTGGGATTTGAACTTTCTTTGGGTTTGACAGGAATATTAGCCTTGTGGATGGGAATAATGAAAATAGGAGAAAAGGGAGGAATGATTAATATTTTAGCCCGTTTGGTCAGTCCGTTGTTTACCCGATTGTTTCCCGAAGTTCCCAAAAACCACCCGGCAATCGGTTCGATGATGATGAATTTTTCGGCAAATATGTTGGGTCTGGACAATGCGGCAACTCCTTTGGGTTTAAAAGCCATGAAAGATTTGCAATCGCTCAATCCGAAAAAAGAAACTGCCAGCAATGCTCAAATTATGTTTTTGGTGCTCAATACTTCGGGTTTGACCCTGATACCGGTAAGTATATTGGCGTTGCGTGCCATGAAAGGTTCCGTCAACCCGACCGATGTATTTTTGCCTATACTTATTGCTACTTTTGTGTCGAGTATGGTGGGGTTGATAGTAACGGCTTTGATACAACACATCAATTTATTTAATCGGGTGGTTTTGGCTTATTTGGGCGGTATGACCATATTGATTGGCGGTATTGCCGGATATGTAGGCTATTTGCATGACCCTGACAAAATAAGTGTATTTACCAATTTATTGAGCAATATTTTGCTTTTTTCCATTATTATTACTTTTATTTTGGTGGCGCTATTTAAGAAAATCAATATTTATGATGCCTTTATTGAAGGTGCCAAAGACGGTTTTAAAGTTGCGGTTACCATTATTCCGTATTTGGTGGCAATGTTGGCGGCAATCGGGGTATTTACCGCTTCGGGGGCGATGGATTATGTTTTGGATTTTTTTCGTTTTGTTTTCGGTTATGTCGGGATTGATACCCGATTTGTGGACGGTTTACCTACGGCTTTTATGAAGCCTTTGACCGGTGGTGGTGCCCGTGCCGCCATGGTCGAAAGTTGGGTGGAACACGGTGTGGATAGTTTTGTGGGACATTTGACTTCCATTTTGCAGGGCAGTACCGAAACTACTTTTTATGTATTGGCGGTTTATTTTGGTTCGGTTGGTATCAAAAACACTCGTTATGCAGCGGCTGCCGGTATTGTAGCGGATATTGCCGGTATTATTGCCGCTATTTTGGTTACCTATTTGTTCTTTGGATAAGTTTTGTCCTTTATTATTGTAAAATAATGAAAATTAGTAATTTGTATTTATTCATTTGGGTGTTTTTCTTGCTTTCGGCTTGTAATTTTTCATTTGAAATTCAAAACTTCGATACCTTCAAAAAAAATAAAACCGATATTGACACCATGCTCGATAAGTGGCATCGTGCAGCGGCAACAGCCGATTTTAATACTTATTTTGCTTTGTTAGACAACGATGCGGTTTTTGTTGGAACCGATTCTTCCGAAGTTTGGAGCAAAAACGAGTTTATGAATTTTGCCAAACCTTATTTTGAGCGAGGCAAAGTTTGGAATTTTCACCCTTTGAACAGACATATATATCAAGAAAAAAATTTATTAAACCAAGCTTGGTTTGACGAAACTTTGGATACTTGGATGGGTGTATGTCGCGGGTCGGGTGTTGTGATAAAAAAAGACGGACAATGGTTGATAAAACACTATGTATTGTCTATGACCATACCCAATGAAAAGGTAAAAACCGTGTTGGAGGTGTTGAAATAATTCTTGTTTTATTCTATTGACAAAATTTTGGCTTTAATGGTCTTATATATTTTGTCGTCTATGGGCAAATCGATGGTTTCAAAATAGATTTGAACCTTTTTGTTGTTCTTTTCAAATTGACCTTTTCGATAAATCTTTATATTTATTTGATAAGTGCCGATGCTTTGGTCGTTACCTGCTTCTTCAAAGTGTAATAGTTGGGTATGTGTGATTTTGATACTGTCGGCAGTATTAAAACCTGATTGCAGCCAAATTTTTTCGGCTTTTTCGGGGTCAAACCATAGTTTTTTGGCATAACGTTTTATGTAATTATTATAATCTTCGGCATGGATACCGGCTGTACTGCTCATGTCTAAAAATTGTTGTATTTTTTGACGGGCAATTTGGTCAAAATCTTCGGCTGATGCATATTTTTCGTCTTCGTTTTGTTCATTGTTTTCGTTGGTGTGCATAATACGGGGTTCCAAACGCAAACCGGAGTTTGAACGAGTTATTTCGTTTGGCGATTTGAAATTGTCACCGTTATTGCTGGCACAACCGGATATCAAAATCGATAATATTAATATGTAGGCAAAGTACTTCATGCGATTAATTTCAAGGTTTGGTTGAAAATCTTAATTTGCTGATTTTCTTATTTTTATATTCAATTTCCAATATTTTGATATTTTTTATCAATCCGTTGGGTACGCAGAGTTGTGCGATAAAATCCTCTTTGTCATATAGTTCAATACCTTTGTTATTGCCAAACCATTGTTGATATATCATAGCATCGTCGTCAATGATTTTTTGCAATTTTTCACGTCTTTTTTGCCAGTTATCGGTTTGAGAAGCGGCATAATGTTGCAATAATAACGCCAGCACGTCGGTTTGTAAGCCAATGGTTTCGCGATACGGATTGGTTGTTATTTTTCGGTTGATGATTATGTCTTTGTATTCGGGAGATTTGATAAGCAAACGTATTTCGTCCAAATCCGATCGGAATGAAACACAATGATGGTCAATCGGTAAAATTTTTTCGCTTTCGTCCGGCAAAATCCAACTGACTTTAATTTGGGTTACGGGCAATTGATTTTCATCTACGAAACAAAAAACAACTTTTTTGGTTGTTTTGGCACTTAATGAAAAAATAAATATACCCAATAAAATCAGTAGCATAAATCCTGCCATGTGTTTTTTTTCAAAATTCAATGTTCGTTTTCTATTTTCTTTTTGGAAGTGCTTTTGTTTAAAATCAGCCCAATTTTGATAACCGGCATATTGTGACAGCAAATTTAACATGTCGATACGGGGCAATTTCTGTATTTCGTTTCTAAAATAATTGTAAAACCACTTTTCGCTGACTCTACCTTTTACTTTGTCTGATAAATCTTCTTGAAAACGAACAATGTCTTCACCTTTCCACTGCGAAATATCGGGTGACAGGGCAGAGTTTTCCTGCAAAAAAGTTCGGGCAACTTCTTTTTTTAGTCGTTCAAATAATATTTTTTCTTTTTCTGTCAATATTGTAAATAATTGATATTCAACATTTAAACAAAATACAAGCGTTTTACAAAAGCCTTACAAAGTTAATACAAAAATCATTCCACCGGTAGAAGTATGTTTGTGGTGTGATTTCAAAGCAATGAAAAATTTTATACGAAAAAAACAAAATTTAACAAAGCGTTTTGAATATGAAAAAAATAGGTTTAATTGTATTTGTGTTTATAACTGCTTGTGCTAAAAATAAAACGGCGTATCAAAATGATACAAGTGTAGCGAAAGAGGTATCGGCTCAAACCAAGATGATATCGGACGAAAATAAGCCAAAGGTTTTGCAAAATGATAGTTCTACGAAAAATCTGTTGGTAAAAGAAGCCCGTATTGAAATTCATACCGATAGCATTGATGAAAAGCACCGCCAACTATTGCAAATGTTAAGCCGCCATAAAGGATTTGTTAGTTTGGATAACAGCGAACATTATACCTATCGAAAGTCTTATAGGTTGGACATTAAAGTGCCGGTTAATGATTTTGAAAATTTTGTATCCGAAATTCAAAAAAAGTTTGACAGTATCGAATTTTTTGAAGTACGAACACAAGATGTAACCGATTCGTTTTTTGATTTGAAAGCCCGTTTAAAAAATAAAAAAATTTTGAAAGATCGTTATTTGAGTTTATATCAAAAAGCCAAAAATATTGAGGAGATTATGACGGTTGAAAATCATATCAGTCGTATTCAAACCGAAATTGACCGTTTGGAAGGCAAGTTGCAATTACTTCAAGAGCAAACAACCTATTCAACCGTATCGATTAAACTTTATCAAGATATAAATGAGCCTTTGCCACCGGAAACCAATCGTTATATGGAAGCCTTAAAAAACGGTTGGAGTCTTTTTACGGGATTGATGTATTTGTTGCTCAACCTATGGACTTTCATTCTTATGAGTTTTGTGTTGTTTTATTTGTTGAAAAAGAAAACCCGGAAAAAATCGAGTTAAAGATATTTTTCAATACAAACGATTTGCAAAGTCAAATATGACAAAATCAAATATTAACCCAAAAAATATAAAGTTATGAAACCGAAAAAAACAAAAAAAGCCAATTTGAACAATTACAGTTTTACTTTTATGCTGATAGGTTTGGTTACGGTGTTGTATTTTGCTTTACAGGTAATCAATTTGAAAACCTATGCCGCCGACATCGGTATTGACAAATTGGACAAAACGGATTTGACAATTGATAAAACCGAAGTCATCATCATTGAAAAACCCAAGCCCAAAATCAAGAGACAAAAACCGCGTGAATTGGCACGCTTAAAGGTAGAAAAAAATGAAAAGAAAGTAGAAGAATCGATTTTTAAAAACAGTGAACCCGAACCTGTCGATACCATTGATACGCCCGAGAGTTTGGAAACCGAAAATGTTGAAAATTATCAAATAACGATACCTTTTAGCAAGATTGAACAAGTGCCGGTTTTTCCCGGGTGTGAAAAATACCAAAACGATAATGACCAATTGCGCAAATGTATGAATGAAAAAATACACCAATGGGTATCGAGAAAATTTAATACAGGATTGGCGGAAGATATGGGTTTGAGTGGCGAAAAAGTCCGAATATTTACCCAGTTTACCATTGATACACAAGGTAATATTGTTGATGTTAAAGCCCGTTCAAAGTATAAAGATTTGGAGAAAGAAGCCCGAAGAGTTATTGGAGGTTTTCCCAAAATGAAACCCGGAAAACAACGTAACCGAACCGTAAAGGTAACCTATACTTTGCCCATTGTGTTTAAAGTTGCCGAAGAATAATTTGTTAAATTCTAATTTGTTTGTGCCATTAATTTTCGATAGAGAAACTGCCTTTAAAAGACCTTGTTAAAAAGATTAAAATTGAGTGGATATTTTATAGACTTTTTAAGGCAGTTTCACTAAATTTAATAAAAACATGAAGCAGGTTATTGGTATATTATTTATTGTTTTTTTGATATTTTCTTGTGTTAAACAACATAAGGCGATTATTAAGTCGCCAGTTGTATCAAACAAAACGGATACGCTCATTTATAGTTATCGGGCTTTTGGTCATCGTGAAAAACTTATGTTGTTGCACAACGGATTGTTTAAATATTATCGAAGTTGGGCAGGTTGTACGGCAGGAGGCGAATATTATACCTTTTTCGGACGCTATGTTCGACGAGGAAATCACCTTAAACTTTATCCCGACAGTTTGATTTATGCTACATATCTCGATGTGTTTAAACGAGATACGCTTGTTCGCAAATCTTATTTATATCAACCGGTTCCGGTATTTGGCAATCGAGAAAAAATACCGATAAAAACAGACTTTTATGTGGTAAAGTGGGGAAAAATCGAAGTTCTATTGTCAGAAAATAAGGTGCTGCAAGTAGAAAACAATTCCGATTTTTATAATATTTTTTACAGTTTTCCGGTCAATGATAACGATTTTACCCTGTTGGCGGAAAAAATATCTGGAGAATTGGAATACCGAGACATAACCAAAAGATTTATGCACAGAACTTCGGGAGAGGTAAATGAAAGTACTCCGATGCCTTTTTTGCTTATGGCTGAGATACCGGAACGATGGCAATATTTGTTTCAGCGGTTCGGTATTAAAGCAACTGTTCAAGTCAGGTTTAATAAAATTAAAGGACATTATTGGTTTACATTAATTCCCGATTGGTATGCCAATTTTTATCAAACGGACAAAGGAAAACTCGATGGTTTGCAATTCGGTATGATTTTTTATGATAAAAATTTTCGTCGTTATAAAGTAATTTGGTTAGATCGTTACAAGAGCATAATGGTCGATACGGAAAATTATATCAATTATGGAACTTCACCGACGATTTTACACAAAGGAGACGTGTTATTTAATTGACCGGTATAAAAAGTCTGTATAAACTTGACATTGAGGCAAAAAAAACGTATTTTTATATCCGTAAAATGTATTTTATGTCTGTTCCCGATGATATTTTATTAAAATTGGCACGTTTGGCAATTGCCGAAGTTTTTAGCGGAGATACTTTGATTGACAGGCAAAAATGGATTAGTCGGTATCCCGAATTGGCAGAAAAACAGGCGGTTTTTGTAACGCTTTATATTCGCAAAGGAGAAAACGACGAAAGTTTACGGGGTTGTATAGGTTCTATTTTGCCCGCAAGGTCTTTAATAGACGATGTTATATACAATGCCCGAGCAGCTGCCTTTAACGACCCTCGTTTTTCATCATTAACCCCCGAAGAATTTGAGCAGGTAAATATTGAAGTATCTCTGTTGAGTTTGCCTGTTAAGCTCAATTACAAAGATATAGATGATTTGAAACAAAAAATCATTCCGCAACGGCACGGTGTAATCTTAAAATTGTCGGGAAGACAAGCAACTTTTTTGCCTCAAGTTTGGCAACAGTTACCTCGTTTTGAGATTTTTTTTAAACATTTGTGCAACAAAGCCCGATTGCCGGACAATTGTTTACAATACCATCCCGACATCTATGTTTATACGGTTAAAGAGATAAAAGAAAAATAAGTGTTTTAACCGATTAAGTTCCAAAATTGACTTTCTTTTATTTGTTTTTGCAAAAAGTATTTTAAAACCTGATTTTCGGGTTTTTGCAAATACATATCGTTTTTGAGCAATCGGTAGGCATATTGACGAGCCGTTCGTAACATAGGAGCATCTTTGATAAGGTCGGCTATGCGAAAACGCATGATGCCGCTTTGTCGGGTGCCTAAAATATTTCCCGGACCTCTGAGTTTTAAATCTACTTCGGCAATTTTGAAACCATCGTTTGTTGCCGTCATGGTATCGATACGTATGCGGGCTTCTTGCGAAAGTTTATAATCGGTCATCAATATACAAAACGATTGATCGGCACCTCGCCCGACTCTGCCACGCAGTTGGTGTAGTTGCGATAAACCGAAGCGTTCGGCGCTTTCAATCAGCATAATGGAAGCATTGGGTACATCAACTCCTACTTCAATAACGGTTGTGGCTACCAAAACTTGAGTTTGATTGTTTTTAAACTTTTGCATTTCGGCTTCTTTTTCGTCGGGTTTCATTTTGCCGTGTACCATTCCGGTTTGGTAGGGGGTATCGGCAAAAAATTTTTTGATTTTTTCGTAGTTGTCCGTTAGGTTTTGATAGTCTAAAACTTCGCTTTCTTCGATAAGCGGAAAAACGACGTAAGCTTGTCTGCCTTTGTCTAATTCTTTTTTGATAAATTCAAATACTTTTAGTTTGTCTTTTCGGTAACGGTGAATAGTTTTTACGGGTTTTCGCCCCGGAGGCAGTTCGTCAATGATTGATATATCCAAATCGCCGTAATGGGTCAAAGCCAGTGTGCGTGGTATGGGAGTTGCCGTCATAACCAAAATATGAGGCGGCGGAGTATTTTTTTGCCATAATTTGGCTCGTTGTTTTACGCCGAAACGATGTTGTTCGTCAATTATAGCCAAGCCCAAGCGATTGAACCGAACATAGTCTTCGAGCAAGGCATGTGTACCTACCAAAATGTTCAAACTGCCGTCTGCCAATGTTTCCGTAATTAGTTGTCGTTCTTTTTTTTTGGTAGAGCCGGTTAATAATTTAATTTGTAAGCCAAGCAATTCGGCAAATTTTTTCAATCCGTTATAGTGTTGTTGCGCCAATATTTCGGTGGGTGCCATAAGACTTGCTTGAAAGCCGTTATCAATTGCCATCAGCATGGTCATAAAAGCCACAATGGTTTTGCCGCTTCCTACATCGCCTTGCAACAAACGGTTCATTTGAATGCCGCTTTTTACGTCTCGTCTTATTTCTTTTAAAACTCTTTTTTGGGCGGCAGTGAGTTCAAAGGGCAAAAAGTTTTGGTAAAAACGGTTAAAATAACGGTTGATTTGTTCAAATACATGTCCTTTGATTTTTTTTTTGCGGTATATGTTTTTTTGCAATAATTGTATTTGCAGATAAAACAATTCTTCAAATTTTAAACGGGTTTGGGCACGGTGCAGCAAATCCAAACTTTGAGGAAAATGAATGTTGAACAAGGCTTGATTTTTGTCGAGTAATTTTAATTCGTTTTTAATATCGGCGGGTAATGTTTCTTTAAAATTTAAACCTGTTTCTTTAAAAAGTTCGGTCATGATTTGGGTCCACAAACGGGTATTAAATCCTTTTTTGTTTAAGATTTCGGTTGATGAATAAACCGGTTGCAGTTTGACAAAAGATTTTTTTTGAAAGTCTTGCAAACTTTCTATTTCGGGGTGGGCTATATTAAACTTACGATTAAACAAAGTAGGTTTTCCATAGACTACATAAGTTGTATGTGTATTTAAAAAACCTTTTATCCATTGATAATTTTTAAACCAGACCAGTTCAATTTCGCCGGTTTCATCGGCAAAAAGAGCAGTTAATCGTTTTTTGCGTCCTTCACCTTGTTCTTCAATATGCAAAATTTTGCCTTTTAGTTGAATGTCGGCAACAGCATTTCTGATTTCGTTTATTTTGTAAAATTTTGAACGATCAATATAACGAAAAGGAAAGTGGTTAAGCAAATCTTCATAAGTTTTTATACCTAATTCTTTTTCCAAGAGTTGTGCTCTTATTTTGCCTATTCCTTGTAAATATTTGACCGGAGTTTGCAGCATGCCGATATTTTTAGGCTAAAATACAAAACTATTTTGATGAATTGTCAAAAAAACGCCAAGCTATTGATACCACCACAGTTTAATTGCCAAAACAACCACTATGCTTGCAATGATAAGTCTGATATATTTTTCATTGATTTTGACCGACCAGCGACTGGTAAGCCACGATCCGATGGCAGTTCCCAAAGCAATAAACATACCGGCTTGCCAGTTTACAAACCCTTTGACAGCGAACATATATAAGGCGGGAAGTGTCATTACCAAAACTATTAAAGCTTTGATACTGTTGGCTTGGGTTAAGTTGAGCCGGTTGGTAAGTGTGCCTGCCAATATGATCATAAACCCCATGCCTGCTTGAATAAAGCCACCGTATAAGCCAATAACAAAATATACTAAAATACTGACAATTAAATATTTGCCTTTTAAACGAGGATTGTGATGTGTTTTTTTTATTTTGGATTGTACCAAAATGAGAAAAGCAATGAGCAACATAATCAGCGCCAATATACGGGTTAAATTTTGTGCCGAAGTATGCAAACTAATCCAAGCGCCCGCCAAACCGCCTGTCATGGCGGACAAGGCGACATAGAGATTAAACGGATATAAAAATACTCCTTTGCTTTTAAAACCTGCCACCGAAAAAATTCCTTGTGCCAAAAAACCTACCCGACTGGTTCCGATTGCCGTATGAATAGGCATGCCCATAAATATAAGGATAGGGTAAAGAACAGAAGACCCGCCGCCGGCCAAGGTATTGATAAAACCTACCAGCATGCCTGCCAAAACCAAAACAAAAATGTATGTTAGGTGCATAGATACGGTTTATTTTTTTCGGAAATAAATTTCGATGGGAACGCCGCTAAAATCAAAATTTTCGCGCAACTTGTTTTCCAAAAATCTTTTATAAGGCTCTTTGATGTATTGAGGCAAATTGGCAAAAAAGGCAAACTTGGGGCTGTGTGTAGGTAGTTGAGTTACAAATTTGATTTTGAGATATTTACCTTTATAAGCCGGAGGTGGATTTTGTTGTATGTAAGGCAACATAACTTCATTGAGGCGGCTGGTTTTGATTTTGCGTTTGCGGTTTTCAAAAACCCGCATACCTTCTTCAATAGCTTTAAAAATACGTTGCTTGTTTTTGGCGGAAATAAATAAGACAGGCACGTCGTTAAACGGAGCTGTTTCGTTTTTGATATGCTCAATAAATTGCTTGGACGTATGGGTATTTTTATCGATTAAGTCCCATTTATTGACCAGTATAACAATGCCTTTGTTGTTTTTGCGAGCCAAATCGAATATTTTTTGGTCTTGACTTTCAAAACCACGCGTGGCATCCACTACCAAAAACACGACATCGGAGTTTTCAATGGCTCGTATGGCACGCATGACCGAATAAAATTCGATGTCTTCTTTAACACGGTTTTTGCGTCGAATACCGGCGGTGTCTATTAAATCAAATACTTGATTAAACTTGTTGTATCGGGTGGCTATGGTATCGCGGGTAGTACCGGCAATGTCGGTAACTATGTTTCGTTCTTCGCCCAACAGTGCGTTAATTAAGGTAGATTTTCCTGCATTGGGACGTCCTACAACGGTAAATCGGGGTATTTCGCTTTCTTCATCGTTTTCTGTTTGCTCTTCGGGAAGGGCTTTAACCAAGTCGTCGAGTAATTCACCGGTTCCGCTTCCGTTGATAGCTGAAACAGGATAGATGTCGCCCAATCCCAAGTTGTAAAATTCCAATGCATCGTTTTGACGTTTGGTATTATCAACTTTATTGACTGTTAATAATACCGGTTTTTGGGTTTTGCGTAGCAAGTTTGCCACATCTTTATCCAATCCGGTGATACCTGTTTCGACATCGACCATAAAAATAATGGCATCGGCTTCATCAATGGCAAGTTCTACTTGTTTTCGAATTTCATCTTCAAAAATATCATCACTGCCTTTAACGTAACCGCCGGTATCGATAAGGGTAAATTCTTTGCCGTTCCATTCACTTTTGCCGTAATGTCGGTCACGTGTAACACCGCTTTCGTCATCAACTATGGCTTGACGACGTCCGGTTAATCGATTAAATAATTGTGATTTGCCTACATTGGGCCTTCCTACAATGGCAACGATATTTGACATGGGTATAATTTTTTGACAAAGTTAAATAAAAAATGGCAACACAAGGGTTCTTGTTTTTAGGCGTGTCAAGATGTTTGGGGTATAAATTGTATCTCTGATACGGAAAGCCAATTTTTGCGGATAACGGTCCTTATTGAAGTAAATGAGATTAAATACTCCTTAAAAACGGGTGGGTTTTCTTTAAGTGAAAAAATACAGCTTATATTTGAAATTATTAAAGATAAACCATTGTATGTAAAAAATATAACTGCTAATGATTATGGTGGCTTATATTATGAAAGAATGAAATTTGCATACCACATAAATACGACAGATACTAATGGAACACCTAAAAAGTTATAGTATCGATGAAGAAAAAAATTGGATTAATACCAAATCGATTTATAAAATAGTCCACCCCTCCCTCGAAGTTTCGGGACGAAATATTAGACTAATTTGTATGTCGTTTTGGTATAAAAGATTTTGAACCAAAAGAATTTTTGGATTATACCAAATTGATTTGTATTTTAGATTAAGATAAAAATCAATTTGACATTATAGTTTTCCGTTCCAAGCAGCCATAAACATTTCGCCATAGCAAACGTGCCAAATTCCATTTATTTTATGCAATATGGTTTTGTTTTTGCCAAATTCCTTTCCTTTTATCAGATTATGGTCAAAAAAAGTAACATAGGCTTTGTCGTTGTCAATTTCGGTTGATATTTCTTCGCATTTTTCGGGATAATAGGCTGTTTTTTCGGGTTCGTTTTTCCAAGCTTTTAATAATTCGTTTACTATTTCTTTGCCAAATTTTTTGTCAGCCAGCAGATTAAAAACACTTTCCGAATCGTGTTGAGCCAAGGCTTCTACAAACTTTACGGCTATTTCAAACGGGGTATTTTCTTTGCCGGGGACAAAGGTTAAGATAAGCGGGGGTAAATTTGTCTTTTTCATAATATCGGTTTAATAATTTTAGTTTATGGTAAATTCGGTTCCGTCGAGTGACTGATTGACCATGTCAATAAAGATGGCATCATTTTTTTGCCAGTTTTGGTCAAAATATTTTAGTTCAAAGTATGTTCCTCTAAACAGGTTGAGGGTCAAAGTTTGTCCGGGGCGTACTTCGTATATTTCTTCCGACATTACATTTTGATTGGTGCAAATGACGTATTTGGTATGTCCGGGGTCCAAATTTTTGATTTTGATTTCAAATTCGCGTGCAGTTTTTTGAGCGGCTTCTTCTTTTGCCAGTTGTTCGGCATATTCTTTTTGGTGTTTCAAATTGGCTTGTTGGCGAACAGTGTCAACATGGTCAAATTTTGTTAAGAGTTCATTCATGCCGGTATTGATACCGTTACTTTCATAAATAATATTGCCTTGTTGGTATAAATCATCGTTTAAATACAGCCGGACTTCATATTGATGTTTGCCGGCGGGTTCTTGCGCAAAAACCGATAAAAAAGCAGGACTAAAACTAGGATTTTGGTCGGTTGCAGCCGGGTCGGCAATCAACCAAATGGTTTCAATTTTGTTCATAACAAAATCGTGTTTTGCTACCGGATTGCCGTTTTTAATCAATTCAATTGTCTGATTGACTGCTCCGATATCCAGATTGATTTCTGCCAGATATTGTTTGACGGCATCAAACAAACTGACGGTTATACCGTCGGAGAATATGGCGGTTTCGCCCGGAGGATAAACGGTAGGTTCGTCATTCCAGACTATAAAGCCCAAATTTTTCATAATTATATTATTAAGGTTAATCGTTTTCGAAATTAAACAATTTGAATGTTATTAATCTCGGTTTTTTATAAACCATTCATAAGAATTTGTCAATTGCTGGTTTGGTTTTATAAACTTATAAATTCACAATAAAAAGTTAAAGCTTATCAAAACTTAGGTGCATGCAGATATTAGTTTTATCTTTGTAGTCTGAAAATTTGGAAAACTATTCCGCAAGTGTCTTTTTTATACCGATAGCATTAGTCTATCAGGTGTTATTTGGGTGTATATCGGGATAAACTTCAAATTTCGATATATAAACCACGGAATTACCATGTAATTCCGAAAAAAACAAGAAAATATGCAATCATTTATGGAAACGGGTTTGCAAGAAGAAATCTTGCAAGCCGTAAAAGTATTGGGTTATGAAAAACCTACGCCTATACAGGCAAAAACCATTTTACATTTATTACAAACCGAACAGGATTTAATGGCGTTGGCTCAAACCGGAACCGGAAAGACGGCTGCTTTTGGTTTGCCCATATTACAAAAAGTAGCACCCGACAACAAAGATACTCAGGTTTTAATTTTGGCACCTACAAGGGAGTTGGCGTTGCAAATAACCGATGATATGAAAAGTTTTTCGCGTTATATCGATGGTATTCATGTAGTTGCCGTATATGGAGGAGCCGGAATAGAAAATCAAATCAAAGAGTTGCGTAAAGGTGCGCAAGTTGTAGTTGCCACTCCCGGACGTGCCAAAGATTTATTGCAACGCAGAAAGCTTAAAATCGACAAAATAAGAACTTTGGTACTCGATGAAGCAGATGAGATGCTTACGATGGGTTTTAAAGATGAATTGGATACTATTTTGGCACAGACCCCGAAAGATAAACAAACTTTGTTGTTTTCGGCTACCATGTCCAAAGAAGTTGAAAAAATTTCGAAAAATTATATGTATCAACCACAAAAAATATCGGTGGCTGCCGAAAACAAAGGAGCCGATACCGTTGCACACCTTTATTACACGGTGCATGCCAAAGATAGATATGAGGTATTGAAACGTTTGGCAGACATCAATCCCGATATTTATGGTATTGTTTTTTGTCGCACACGCAGAGAAACCAAAGAGGTTGCCGCCAAACTTATGCACGACGGTTATAATGCCGATGCCTTACACGGCGATTTGTCACAAGCACAACGCGATGATGTTATGAAACGTTTTCGCAGCAAGCAATTGCAATTGTTGGTAGCAACCGATGTGGCGGCTCGCGGACTTGATGTCAATAATTTGACACATGTAATCAATTATAACTTACCCGACCAAACCGAATATTATACCCACCGTAGCGGCAGAACCGGAAGAGCCGGAAACAAAGGAATCTCAATAGCAATAATTTATTCACGCGAAAAAAACAAAATACGCGATATTGAACGGGTTTCAAAAATCAGGTTTGAACAAAAAAAAGTTCCTAACGGCGAAGAAATATGTTCGGCACAACTGTTGGCTTTAACCGACAAAGTGGTAAATACCGAAATTAATAACAAACAAATTGAACCTTTTTTAGAAGAAATTTATCATAAATTTGAGCACCTCAGTCGTGAGGAAATTATCAAGCACTTTGTAGCAACCGAATTCAACCGTTTTTTAAACTATTACAAAAATGCACGTGATATTAATATTACCGATGCCAAACGTGAGAAAAGAACTGTGCGTGAACGTCGTAGTCAAAGTCGTTTCACTCGCTTGTTTTTGAATGTGGGAAAAAAGGAAAATTTAACTCCGTTACGTTTGATTGGTATAATAAACCACGCTTTGGACAGTGGCAATGTCGAAATTGGAAAAATTGAAATTTTAAAAAGTTTTTCTTTTTTCGAAATCGAAAGTTCGGCTGCCGAGAGATTGACCAAAGTTATTAAAAATCAAACCTTTGAAGGAAGAGAATTGTCGGTTGAGATTGCCAACCAAAAATCAGGAGGAAGTGTAAAAAAACGTGAAAAACGCCGTAAAAAAGATCGTAAAAAACGATTTAGATAACGGCAAAAATATGGCTGTTGAGAACAGACATTAATAAAAGTTTTCTTATTTGTTTTTAAGGATTACTTCCTGTTTTTCAATACTTTCCTGATGTATGGCTTTGAACAACCTCCGGATAAATTTTTCGGATAATTGCAGTTTTTGTCCTTTGTCGATGGCTTTTTGCATGATTTCTTCCCAGCGGGCACTTTGTAAAACGGCTACATTTTTTTGTTTTTTGATACGTCCTATTTCTTGGGCTATTTTCATGCGTTCGGACAGCAATTCCAGTAGTTCGTTATCGAGTTGATTGATTTGTCCGCGGTAAAAATCCAGTTTGTCCAAAAGTTCGGGGTCGGCAAAGTTTTGTTTTCGCAAGCATAGTTTCTCTATAATTTGTAAGAGTTGTTTGGGCGTTACTTGTTGTTTGGCATCGCTCCAAGCTTGGTCGGGATTGATATGGGTTTCAATCATAAAACCTTGATATTGCAGGTCGAGCCCCATTTGTGCCATGTCGTAAATACAATCTCTCCGTCCGCAGATATGCGAAGGGTCTAGTATCATGGGGATATTGGGGTAACGCTGTTTAAAATCCAATGCCAATTGCCAGTTGGGTTCATTGCGGTATTGTCCGGGGCGAAAACTCGAAAAACCGCGGTGAATTACACCAATATCAGTCATGCCTACTTGGTGAAAACGTTCAACGGCACCAATCCACAAAGACAAATCGGGGTTAACCGGATTTTTTATCAAAATAATCTTGCTGCTGCCGCGAATGGCATCGGCTATTTCTTGCACGGCAAACGGATTGACCGAAGTGCGTGCGCCTATCCAAAGTATGTCAATGTCGTATTTCAATGCCAGTTCGGCATGGTGGGCATTGGCTATTTCAATAGCTATTTTCATGCCGGTTTCGTCTTTAACTTTTTTGAGCCAAGGCAGTGCCGGTTCGCCTATGCCTTCAAAATTGCCCGGACGGGTGCGGGGTTTCCATACGCCGGCACGAAATACTTGTATGCGCTTATCTACCAGTCCGCGAGCTGTTGCCAATACTTGTTCTTCGGTTTCGGCACTGCAAGGTCCCGCTATCATTAACGGGTATTGCGGTGCTATTTGTTCTAACCAATGATTGAGTTTTTTTGTTTGCATATTTTTTGTTGTTTGATGAATCGATGAATTGATGAACTGATGAATCGATGAATTAATTGATGAATCATTAGGAAATATCATCTATAATCTTTCCTATGTAATTAATTTGTGTTAAGGTTTCTTTTATTTTTTGATGATTTTCTCGGTATAACATTGCTTTAAAGTCATTCAAATTATCGAGGTATTCATCTAAGGCTTGCAATATAGGTTCTTTGTTTTCCAAAAAAATAGGTGTCCACGTGGCCGGTGAGCTTTTGGCGAGCCTGACGGTGGAAGCAAATCCCGAACCTGCCATGCGAAAGATGTTTTTTTCGTCTTTTTCCAAATCTAAAACGGTTTTGCCCAACATAAATGAACTGATATGCGACAAATGAGATACATAAGCAATGTGTCTATCGTGTTCATTGCTGTTCATTTCAATGGTTTTCATCTGTAAGGTGTCGAATATTTTTAAGGCTTTTTGCAAAATTTCGGGTTTGGTTTTTTCGGTATCGCAAACAATGTTCATTTTACGGGTAAACAAGCCGGGAAAAGCGGCTTCGGGTCCCGAGTATTCGGTTCCGGCAATGGGGTGTGCCAATACAAAATTGTGTCTGTTTGTATGATTTTCAATGGCTTTTGCCAGTTTGTGTTTGGTAGATCCCACATCAAAAACCAAGGTTTCGGGTTTGATTTTATCCAATATATTCAAAGCGAGTTGGGGTAGGGTATTAACCGGTGTGGCTAAAATGATGAGGTCCATTTCGGGTATGATTTCATCGGTTAGTTTGTCCGAAATTAATCCCAAACTCAAAGCTTTTTCAAAGTTGTATTTGTCGTTTCCGTAAATCTTGTTATTTGGTATATTGCGCAGTGCCAATGCCATGGAGCCGCCTATTAAACCTAAACCTATAATACCTGTTTTCATGGTTGTTGATAATTTGATGTCTCGAAATCTCGTGAGATAATTTGATAAAAAGATTGTCTGTTAAGACCCCCAACTTGGTTTGGTCTGTGGAGACGCCCAACTTGGGCGTCTTTACGTATCATCTATCCTTTTTAATGCCTTTTGCAATGTTTTTTCATCGTTGGTCAATGAAATTCTGACATAATTGTTGCCGTTTTGACCGAAAATAAATCCGGGTGCGATAAATATATCTTTTTCTGCCAGTAATTTGTCGGTAAAATCTTTTGAATTTTCTCCTTGGGGTAATTTTGCCCATAAAAACATACCGGATTGATTTTCAGCTATTTTTAAGTTTAATGTCCGGCAAATTTTTTCGGCGATTTTTTTTCGTTTTTCATAAATTTTATTTAGTTTTTTATACCACTTATTATTAATGTGCAATGCTTCAATGGCTGCCATTTGTGTGCCGAGAAACATGCCGCTGTCCATTTGACTTTTGAATTTCATAACGCTGTCAATCAGTTTCTTTTGTCCCAGCATCATACCTATACGCCAGCCTGCCATATTGTGCGATTTGCTGAGTGAGTTGAGTTCAACGGCAACGTCTATGGCACCTTCAATTTGCAGTATGCTACGGGGTTTGTCGGTCAAAATAAAGCTATACGGGTTGTCGTTTATCAATAAAATTTTGTGCCGGCGGGCAAAATTTACCAGTTTCTCAAATTGTTTTTTGTTTGCTTGTGTGCCTGTGGGCATGTGCGGATAATTTATCCACATGAGTTTTACTTTGGATAAGTCTTGTTTTTTGAGTTTTTTTAAGTTGGGAAAATAGCCGCCGGTTTCGGTTAAATTGTAAGTAACCGGCACAGCTTCTGCCAATAGGGTTGCCGAGCGATATGTCATATAGCCCGGGTCGGGTATAAGCACTTGGTCGCCCGGGTTGAGCAGCGCCATTGACAAGTGCAAAATACCTTCTTTGGAACCGGTCAAGGGCAGAACTTGGTTTTGAGACGAGAGTTTTACACCGTAATGTTTTTTGTAAAATTTTGCGATGGCTTTTCTCAGTTTCGGATGTCCGCGGTAGCTTTGATACCGGTGCGTGTTGTTTTGCAGTGCATATTCGGCCATAACTTTTCGCACTTTTTTGGGTGGCGGCAAGTCGGGGCTGCCTATACCGAGATTGATAATGGCACGTCCTTGTGCTTGCAGTTGCCGAATTTCTTGCAGTTTTTTTGAAAAATAATACTCTTCGATATGTTGTAATCGTTGGGCTGTCATTTTGCTGTTATTCTTTTTTATGTTTGTATTCTCCCAAAATTTTGAGTTCGATAACCTGACGGGCAACTTTATACATGGCTAACTGGTATTTGTCGATGTCATCAATCAACAAATCGACAAAGAAAGCATATTCCCAAGGTTTATCAATGATGGGGACGGATTGAATTTTGCTCATATTTAAGCCGTGTTCGTTAAAGATTTGCAAAATATTTACCAAGCTGCCGGGTTCGTGCGAAAGTTTGAAGCGGATAGAAGCTTTGTTAAAATTTTTTTGTGCATGACCGTTTTTCAGGTCTAATACCACAAACCGGGTTGCATTGATTTTGTTGGTTTGTATGCTTTCGGCTATGATTTGCAAGTTGTATATTTTGGCGGCTTCGTAGCCGGCTATGGCAGCTATGCCTTTTAGTTGGCGTTGTTGAATGATTTTTGCCATTTCGGCGGTATCTTTTTCTTCGACCAATTTGATATGCGGGTGGTTTCTAAAAAATTTGCGGCATTGTAGCAGTGCCATCGGGTGGCTCCATACTTCTTTGATATCTTCAATTTTTTGACCTGGCAAAGCCATAAGGTGATGGTGGATAGGCAGGTAGTATTCGCCGTCAATGTGCAAGTCGTATTCGTCTATTAAAGCATAGTTGGGCAGTATGGCGCCGGCAATGGTGTTTTCGATAGCCATAACACCTTTGTCTATTTGTTTTTGTTTTAGCAGTCGGGGTATGTCGTTAAAGTCCATGCACTCGACAAACTCATGTTCGTCGCCAAACAAATTTTTGGCTACTTCGTAATGAAATGAACCGATGGTTCCTTGTATGCCTATTTTCATGTTGTTTATCGTTTAATCGTTGAATTGTTTGATCGTTTAATCGTGTAACTGTCATTTCAAGCGATAGCGAGAAATCTCTTGCTATAACTGATAAAATTCCTCACTCGTTCCTCGCTTTGGAATGATAGGTAAAATCATTAAAAAAGTCCCGAAAATTTTTCGGGACTTTTTTAATTAAAACATTATTTTAATTATGCATACAAAGTCCCTTCTTTTACGTTAAAATAAAAGTAAAAAAAGAAACCGAAATATGCATTCCAACTATTCATAGTATTGGGTTTTGTATTGCAAATATATATTTTTTTTGGTTAAAAGCCTAAAAACTATTTAAATTTTACTTCAAAATCCAATAGTTTTGGATTATTAAAAAGGACATTAGCGGGCAATTCTATGATTAAAGTCTTTTTGTCGGCACTCAACAGGGCATCTTTATTACTGACAGATTTTATTTCATACGGAAAGTGATATATCAATTTGTATTTGAACATGCCCAGCATGGCTTCCGTTTTGTTGTTTATGCTGTCGTTTGTTTTTTTACTTTTAACCATTTGGACTTTACGGCGAAATTTTCTTTTGTTAAATTCGTATTTCACCTTTGTTTTGGGCATATCATTGGTCATATCCGTCATGATACTGTTTTTGTCCTTACGGTTTTTCTCTATTTTTTCAAATTTGTCAAGAATATTGTCTAAATCGGCAACCTTTTTAAACGGATAAATGTATGCCATGGTCATTTCACCTTTGATTTCGTTGGCGTGGAGTTTTACAACTGCATTTTTCATTTTTTCTAACCATTCTCTTTCTTCTTTCGGAAGTTGTGCTATGCTATCTTTTTTATCTTCCAACATATCAACTAATTTGTAAACGGTATCTTTTACCAAGGGCTTTTTGTTTTTTTTCAGGCTGTCGTTTTCTTTTCCCATTCCTTTGGCCATTGACATAAAGCCGCTCATATCTATCGCTAATTGAAATTCACCGCTTCCATCTTTATTGAAAGTGATTTCTTCGTTTAATTGACAAGACGAAAATATAAGGACAAGGCTGAGTAAGAGTAATTTTTTCATATTTTGATTTTTCGGATAAATATTGTTTAATTTTTTTCAACAAGTATTAATTAAGTTATTCATTATCAACATTTTGTAAATCGTTGATAATTTGATCCAAATGTTCTCCGTTATTGGGTTCCAAGCCTGTCCGCGTCAATATGTTGTTTAACAATATTTGAAAATCGATACTGTTTTCGAGTTTGCCGGTGTTTTCAAAATCTTCGGTTTTAATTCCGGGAAACTTTTCCATAATTGTTTTAGGGTTGTTGCCGGCTGTTTTTAAGATGACACTTTTAAAATATTCACGATCGTCAACCGATAAATTTTTTATGGGTCTGACCGGTAACGTATTGAAAACCAATTCTTGTTGACCGGCTTCGTTGGTTTCTACCGTTGCACCTATTTTTTTCAACCGAAGTTTTAAATCGTTTTTTTTATCGGTTTCTTTTTTTGTGTTTTCGGGTTTGGTATCCGAAGTTTTTTGGGTTTTATTGATTTCTTTTTTCGGAGTGTTTTGTTTTTTTTCTGCACAGCCGCCGGTCAGCATTGAGATGCTTATAACCAACAATCCTGCAAATACAATTTTTGATAATTTTTTCATGGTTTTAGTGTTTTTATGGATAAGGATTTGTTTGTTACGGTTTCGTATATGGCTCGTAGCGGATTATCACGCACTAACCTTTCACAACTGCACAAATATACACTAAAAAAGTGTACTTTTACACGCAGATACATAAATAAACTAGGCTTAGCTAAGTTAAAAACTTTGCAAGTGCAAGTTATAAATTGGAAAGATATTAAAATTCTTTGAATGTTGTGGAAAATTCGTAACTACCTTTGAGTTAAGTGTTTAACCGTTACGGCCTATATGTGTGATCTTGTGTAAGTGTTTTTTGTATTATATCCGCCATTTTTTTATTATATCCGCCATTTATCCGCCATTTGCTTGTTTTATCCGCCATTATTAAATTTTTAGTTTGTATTTAGTTCCTTTTTTCTCTCCTATTTTTACTAATATATCCATATTTGTTAATTGTTCTAAATCACGAGAAGCAGTTCTTTCTGATGTTTTACAAACTTCTTGATATATTTTGTTTGTTATAAAATCATTGGTTTTTAAAAATTCAACAGCCTTTAATTGTCTTTGATTTAATCCCTTTTCAATTAATCTTTCTTGTGAAAATGGATTTTTAAAAAATGTTACTGCAATTCCACCATTTAATATTTCAAATTTTGGTTCGGGTAGTCCTACATTTTTACATTCTTCAATAATTTTTATCGTTCCCCGTCCCCAAGTTTCTATTAAACCTGCTTTAAAGAATACATCTGCCATAATGGGATTTCTTGGGTATGATGCGTGTTTTACTTTTAAATCATCTAGTGTTAGTTCTTCCGGTAAACTGCCGGGGTTCCATACCATAAATTTATCTTCATATATGCTGATTTGTATAGGTGGTCCAAAATAATTGCGGTGAATTATGGCATTTAATAAACATTCTCTTACAGCTTTATAAGGATATTCCGAAATTTCTATACGGTTTAATCCTTGGTATGAAATTGTTTTTTTGAAGTATTTTTTATCTAAAATTTCGATTGTTTTGTCTGCTAATTGAAAAGCATTTGTTTCAACTACTTCTTGGAATAATAGTTCACTTTCAGAATTGCCGAATTTTCCAATTTTAACAAACGCATTAATCATATAATTCCTTGGGTCTTTCCCAAAAAGAACTAGTGCAGAACGTTTTAAAGTATTGTTTTTATAAAGTCGAAGGTTTGAGAAAATATTTTTATAATCGGTTTCTTCTTTTATAATCGGGTATCTCTGGCTTTGATGAGCTTCATATTGAAATTCTTTTACAGCTTCTTCTAAAATATCATCGAATGTCGCTTGTGGTTCTAAAGCTTCTTCCCAAGTTTTACCCACTTTTTTTAGAAGGAATTCATTTAAACCGGCACCTTTCAATTCTTGTTTGGTGCTTCCACTACGGTAATGATATTTCCCTTTATAAGAAATAGGGACTTCGTGCGGATTTACAATTATTTCAATATATTGTTTTCCATTTTCGTTGTGTAAAATTACGTCGCAAATAATTCCAAGGTGATTTTGAATTTTATTAGGAATATCTTCAAGAAGTTTTTTTGAATTATTAAGCCCGGTGATTTCTCCTTTATCATTCTTTCCGATAAATATTTTTCCACCGTTTGCATTTGCAAAACCACAAATCCATTTTAGATACTCGTCTTTCCATTTTTCTTTCCATTCTATATTTTGGCTTTCTTGCATCTATTATTCCAATTTCTTACAAAAATATTTAAATTATTTAATTGTTGTAGATTTCAAAAATATATTTTCTCATTTTAGATTTCTATTTTCACACAATAACCGTGTTAAGAAATACATTCAAATCGGGTATATTGGTGCAATATTTCGGGTATTTTTATACCTTTTCCGGTTTGGTTGTTTTCGAGCAGTGCCGCCAATACGCGTGGCAGTGCCAACGAACTTCCGTTTAAAGTGTGTGCCAAACGTTTTTTGCCGTCTTTGTCTTTAAAACGCAGTTTTAATCGGTTTGCTTGAAAGTCTTCAAAATTGGATACGGAGCTTACTTCCAACCATCGTTTTTGAGCGGCAGACCACACTTCAAAATCGTAGGTGAGGGCAGAGGTAAAGCCCAAGTCGCCACCACAAAGTCGAACGATGCGGAAGGCTAATCCCAATTCAATCAATATTTGTTTGACGTGTTCCACCATTTCGTCCAAAGCTTGGTAAGAACGTTCGGGGTGTTCCAAACGCACAATTTCCACTTTGTCAAACTGATGCAAACGGTTTAATCCGCGCACGTGAGCACCATACGAACCCGCTTCGCGACGAAAACAAGGGGTGTATGCCGTGTTTTTGACAGGAAAATCTTTGTGGGTAAGCATTACATCGCGATAGAGGTTGGTTACCGGCACTTCGGCGGTTGGTATTAGGTATAGGTTGTCGCGTTCAATGACATACATTTGTCCTTCTTTATCGGGCAATTGTCCGGTGCCGTAGCCCGAAGCTTCATTAATCAGATGGGGCACTTGCATCTCGCGGTAGCCGGCGGCTTCGTTTTTGTCTAGAAAATAATTGATAAGTGCCCGTTGCAGTTTGGCACCTTTGCCTTTGTAAACCGGAAAACCGGCGCCTGTGATTTTGTTACCCAAATCAAAATCGATGATGTCGTATTTGCGGGCTAATTCCCAGTGAGGCAGTGCGTCGTCCGTCATGTTTAAAACGTCGCCGTGTGTAAACACGACTTCGTTGTCGGCTTCGTCTTTGCCAAAAGGCACCAAGTCGTTGGGCACGTTGGGTATTTGATACAAAATTTCTTGCAAATCTTTTTTGGCTTGTTCCAAGGTTTCCGAAAGCCCTTTGATTTGTTCTTTGATTTGCGTGGTTTTTTGTTTGAGAATTTCGGCTTTTTTGGGTTCGCCGGATTTGTATAATTGACCGATTTCTTTGGATAATTTGTTCATTTCGGCGAGCAAATTATCGTTTTCGGTTTGTGTTTTTTTGCGTAAGTCGTCAAGTTCGATAGCTTTTTTGAGCAATTCGCTAGCATCGAAATTGCGTTTTTTCATAGCTTCGATAATTGCTTCTTTTTCGGCTCTGATACGGTTGATTTGTAACATGGTATATCTGTTTTATACGGTATTTTTTCAGTTTACAAACTTATGCTTAAAAATATTGATTTACAAATGCTTTTTTGTTTTAATCTGTAACCGTCCAATTCAAAATATTGAAATATGAATATATTGCTTATACTATCTAATACCAAATACAAATATATTTTAATCTAAAATCTAATATTTTGTTTCATTTTCACTTACTCTGCGCCAAAAAAACGCTCTCGCAACTATGGCTACTACTACGTTTTTATACTTGATTAAGTAAAAAATGAGGTGTCTCAAAAGAGTGAATCGGCTGTCATTCCGAACAAAAGTGAGGAATCTCATACTTAATTAACAATTTATAGTTTTGTGTTATATGAATTGTTTATAAAAAACACTTTTGAGACAGCCTCATTATATATATGTATTTGATATAATTATTTTTATTAACTTTGTTAAAAACAAATAGACAGCATATGAAAAAAATTACTTTATTATTATTATTGACAAGTTTGTTCTCATTTGGACAAGACTTTGTAGATGTTACCGGATCGTTGCCACAATTGTCATACGGGTTTAGTGCTTTTGGCGATTTTGACGGCGATGGCGATTTGGATTTATACTATACCGGTGCGCTTAATGCCAGTAGTAACGGAGGTGGTTTATACGAGTATGATAATGGATCATTTACTCTTTTGCCCAATTCCGGTTTACCTATGTGGCAATTAGGGGAGGCCGATTGGGGCGATATTGACAATGACGGCGATTTAGATATTGTTATTATTGGATATGATGGCAATACGTCTCTGGCAGATGTTTTTATTAATAACAATGACGGGACTTTTACGGCAGCCGGTGCAGGTTTGCCTCCTGTATATTCCGGCGATGTGCAATTTGCGGATATCAATGGTGACGGGAACTTGGATATTGGCATCACAGGCGTAAATTTGAATAATTCAACCGATTTGGCAAAATTGTTTTTAGGAGATGGTAATGGTAATTTTACCGAAGTGACCGGTGTAAATTTGCCACCTATTAATTTTGGGCATATCAAATTTGCCGATTATGACAATGACGGCGACCAAGATTTTGTATTAAGTGGCTGGAATGACATACCTAATGCAACCTATACTAAAATTTGGAAAAATAATGGTGACGGGACTTTTACCGAACAAAATTTGGGTTTGCCGCAATTATGGCTCGGTGATAACGAATGGGGCGATGTTGATAATGACGGCGATCTTGATTTGGTCATTACAGGCACAGCCGCTTCTGACAGCGAAGCTCATTTGTTGCTAAATGACAATGGTGTGTTTACCGCTGATCCACATTTCAATATTCTAGGAGCGCATAGAGTGGCAAACATAGAATTACAAGACTTTAATGGTGATGGCAGTTTGGATATTTTTATTGACGGTGTCAATGTGCAAGGCAACAACGAAACGCTTATTGCCAAAATTTATAATAATAACGGAAGCGGTGTTTTTACTGAAAATGCCAATGTAACCAATTTGATTGGTGTTCAATATGGTGATGCAGATGCAGGTGATTATGATGGAGACGGTAAAGTTGATTTGTTTATAACCGGTGCAGATGTTAATTTTTTCGGAGTAGGAAAATTATATCATAATGGTCCGGCGTCAGCAGTTGATAATGTTTTGGCTCAAAAATTTGCAGTTTATCCCAATCCGGCTCATCATTTTTTAAATATAAACCCTCCGGCGGATGGTGTGTTATTTAATTTGCAGTTAACTGATTTAACCGGAAAAGTAGTTTATATAAATGAAGCAAGTGAAGCCTTGCAACTGGATGTATCCGAATTGCCTGCCGGTATATATTTGGTAAAAATTTCTTCGGGAAATAATTATTTTGTCAAAAAATTGATTATCAAATAAATTAAAAAATATTCCTCCCAAAAACCGGCTGTTATCGGCCGGTTTTTTTTTGGGTTATTTCTTTAAATAATTGTTCCAAGTTTTTGTTTTTTTGTCGCATTTGTAATATTTTCACCCCGTGGGTATTGGCAAAGTCAAAAATAGCAGGACGCATGTCTTCTTCAGTGCCAAAGGCCAAACACCAAATGTGATCCATCAAATTTTCGGCGGCTTCAATATGCGGTAACTGGTCTAAAAATTCTTGTTCTATGCGCAGGTCAAATTCTACTTCAATGATTTGTTGTTGTCCTTTTTGTAATTCTTTTAGATAAGTGTCCGATAAAATTTTGCCTTGATTGATTATTAAAACACGGTCGGCCATTTGCTCAATTTCTTGCATGATATGGGTGGATAAAATAATAGTTTTATGCCGTCCTAATTCTTTGATTAATTGCCGTATCTCAACCAGTTGATTCGGATCTAAGCCTGTAGTTGGTTCATCTAATATCAATATCTCAGGGTCGTGAATTAAGGCCGCCGCCAAGCCAACGCGTTGCCGGTATCCTTTGGATAGTTGTCCTGTTTTTTTATGAGCTTCGGGAGTTAAACCGGTCATTTTTATCACTTTGTCAATATTGTCTTTTGAAACCTGGTAAGCCGACGCTACAAAAGCCAAATATTCTCTTACATACATATCCAAATATAAAGGATTGTGTTCCGGTAAATATCCGATATATTTTTTTATTTCAACCGGCGATTGAGAAACAGGTTTGCCTAAAATAGCCACTTGTCCTGAATCGGGTTTTACATAACCGGTAATTATTTTCATCAGTGTGGATTTGCCTGCACCATTAGGGCCTAATAAACCGACCACTTGCCCTTTATTAATATCAAAACTAACATGGTTTAAGATTTGTTGCTTTCCATATTTTTTACTGATATTCTCTAATTTAATTTGACTCATTTTTTTTAAAATTTTTATAAATCAATCCGGCCAAATATTGGGCCAACATAAAAGCTGTCACATTATAAATTACCGAAACCCAAGTAAAACCGGTATGAAAATGTAATTTGTTATATATCCGTAACAAAATTATAAAAACTACCGGAATATGAATGGCCAACATCCAATTTCGGGATTTAAATTTGCTTTTGGCACGTAAAAAACCAAATGGAAAAGCCAGTAAAAAAACAATAACGGCAAAAGTTAGATTATCCATACTTGATTTGTTTTTGCAAATGTAAGTCAAAAATAATATCTTTTCTATATAAAACCCGCTTAACAAGGCCGACTTAAAATTCATAATTTCAATTATGTCATAGAGATGATGAGGAACGAATGACGTGGCAATCTCAAACAATTTAGCACTGAACTTTCCTTTATTGAACGCCGGTGTTGTATTTATAGAGATTGCTTTGTTGCTTTGCACCTCGCAATGACAGCACAAATGTTTTTTTATGTATCTGTATGTAAAAGTGAACTTTTTAATGTATATTTGGTTTATAAATGACATTAATCTATGTTGGATAAAGCCCGTTTGTCGCAGTTTTTATTTTTAGATGTTGAAACCGTTCCGGAAATTTACCGGTATGAACAACTGCCCGAGGTTAAAAAAAAGTTGTTTGAAAAAAAAGTGCAATACAGGCTTAAGGATGAACAAAATGTTGAGGATTTATATGAGCAGGCCGGTATTTGGGCTGAGTTTGGTAAAATTATCGTTATTTCCGTTGGTTTTTTTGTCAAAGATGACGGCAGTGAATTCCGGCTTAAATCTTTTGCGTCTGATGATGAAAAAGAAGTGTTAAACGGTTTTGCAGGTTTACTTAATACCAAATATTTTCAACGTAGCGATTTGAAATTGTGTGCCCACAACGGTAAAGAGTTTGACTTTCCGTATATAGCCCGCCGGATGATTATCAATGGGATAGCTTTGCCTAAACAGCTGGCCGTATATGGGAAAAAACCATGGGAAACACCTTTTTGCGATACTATGGAACTGTGGCGATTTGGCGATTATAAACATTATACTTCTTTGGAATTGCTTACGCATATATTAGGGATACCTTCGCCCAAGCAGGATATTGACGGTAAAGATGTGGCGCGGGTATATTACGAAGAAAAGGATTTGGAACGTATTAAAAATTATTGCGAAAATGATGTGATTGCCATAGCTCAAGTGATGCTGCGTTATATGGGCAAACCATTACTCAATGAAAAAAATATTGTAAAAAAATAAATATTATGGCTTCTATTTTTACCAAGATTATCAATCGTGAAATTCCGGCATATATAGTTGCTGAAGACGATAAACATATTGCTTTTTTAGACATTTTTCCCAATGCCAAAGGACATACTTTGGTTGTGCCTAAAAAAGAGGTGGATAAATTGTTTGATTTAAACGAGCAAGACTACCTGAACTTGATGCAATTTGCCCGTAAAGTGGCCAAAGCTCAAGAAAAGGTGTTCGCTGATGCCAAACGTATAGGTATGGCGGTCGTAGGGCTGGAAGTGCCTCATGTGCATGTGCATTTAATTCCTCTTAACGATATGAGTGATATGGATTTCAGCAAAAAACTATCTTTTTCGGAAGAGAGTTTTAAAGAAATACAAAAGCAACTTCAAACGGCTTTTGAAGCGGTTAAATAACTTTTATCATGTTTTTATTCGTAATTCGAACAGAGATAACTTACAAAAGTTGCCTCTGCTCGAGTTACGAATAAAAGCTTCTATTCTTTTACAGGTGTTTGTTGTATTTTTTGAAATAAACCTTTTAATTTTAGTTTGGAGCGTTCCAAATCGGACATAATTTCGTTTTTGGTTGTGCTAAATTTATCTTTGGTATTTTCAAATAAGTTTTTATAATAGTTGATACCGCTATCAAGATTATTAACAAATTTTTCAAAGTATTTAGCTTGTTTTTTATCTATATTTCCTTGTATATCTTCCAACTGATTTTTTAGATAGTTGATATACAAATTCAGTTCTTTAACAAACATATTAGGACGGTAAGCCGGCCGTAGTAAATTCTTTTTGCCGTAAATATGCGCCACCATATCCTTTAACGAAACTATTTTATCAAAATAAGCCATATTGGGGCCCGGACAAACCGTAACGCCGTTATCTTTAATTTTGTAGTCTATATTATGAATGATAATGGCAGGTTCTGATAAGCCGACACATAAGCACTCGGGTGCAATTATTTTTTGATAGTTTTTTTCATATTCATACAAGGGCAGTTTTTTTTCTTCTAATTCTTTTAGTTTTAGGTGTTGGTATTGTCGCGATGCCGTGCAAATGGGTTTGTCGGTAAATTCTTTGTTAGATACCAAATATTCTTTGGGGCAACTGCTGCCGGGACGGCCTTTGCGGGCTTTTTCATATTTTTTTATGGTGGCCGAGGCAGATTTTAAACTATTGAAAGGTACACCTAAGGGGGAAATGTTGCTTAAATATAAATCGTCTTCTTTGGCTTTAGCTAATTCTTTTATGGTATAATCATCTACGGTCGTAGCTTCGGGAACCAGTAAAAACGGACTTCCCCAACCAACACTGTCTACGTGATAGTAGTCCAAAAGAAATTCATGCTCTTCAGCCGTACCTACACCACCTTGTGCCGTAACTTTCATGGGCAAAATACGATTAGGAACCGGTTTGCCTTTTTGAGCCAAAGCCTTGGTTAGTATTTCAAAAACATCTTGGAGCAACTGGGCTTTGTTATTTTTAAATTCTTCTAAAATGGGTCCCATCAAAAAACCATCGGTAGCAAAGGCATGACCTCCGCAATTTAAACCTGATTCTATTCGGTATTCGCTAACCCACAAGCCTTTTTTAGCCAAAAATTTACCTTGAATCAACGCCGAACGGTAATCACTGACTTTGAGCACTATTTTTTTCTTGATAAAACCGGTTTCGTCAGGATAAAAATCATCAAAATTTTCAATGTAGCCATACAAACGCGGGCTCATTCCGGCAGATAACACTAATGAAGAGGTCAAATCACTATTGGCATAACCACGTAAAGCGGCATGGGCATCGTTGAATTCTTGAGGTAATTTTTCACCGTCTTTATAATTTTCTTTGTCTACTTTGGTCATAATATTGACATCAATGCTACCCATATGTAAATGCTCTTGCACCCATTGTTTAAGATCGCCGGCATTTTGTTGCAATTTATTTTTAAATTCTTTTTTTAGTTGTGAAGAATCCGGTAACATTTCAAAATAATCGGCTATTTCTGTTTTTTTGTCTTCATAATTGTTTTTCAGCTCTTCAAATTTTTCAGTTGATAATTTGTTAATCAAATTTAAATATGAAGTAATGCGTTTGGCCATATAATCTTCGGCTTTTTGTGAAATTTCTTTATAGGGCAAATTAAATTGTTCACTGTAAACTTTTCGTAATTTTTCAAGTAAAACATTGTCAACCAGTGAGATAACCGAGTCTATGCCGTAATGTGCTACCTTTAACGGCGTGTCGATAGTATATGCTACGCCCATTACCGGAATATGAAAGTTGTGTGTTTTAGTCATTGTAAGTGTATTTTGTATTGTAAATGAATTAACAAATATAAGCTATTAAGACTTTAACATAGGTCTATTAACAAAAAATTTAACATTTTAATCAAATATATCTATGATGTATTCTATATATTATTTTTAACTTTATTGATAAGTCTTAAATTTATATTTATGTATGTTGTTTTAATTTAATTTTTTTTTAGGTTTTTATGTTTTCGTTGAAAAAAATGTAATATTAATAATAATCAACAATTTAAGAGTATAATCATCAAATAACTATTAAAAATTTGTTACATTTATTGCAACAAATGAACAAACGAATACTTTCAATAGATATCTTTCGAGGTTTGACCATCGCTTTTATGATTTTGGTCAATACACCTGGTACTTGGGGTCATGTTTTTGCACCTTTGGAGCATGCGCCATGGCATGGATTAACTCCTACGGATTTGATATTTCCTTTTTTCTTGTTTATTGTAGGCACTTCTATTGTATTGGCTTATCAAAACAAGCGACAATATGTCAATCACGGATTATATAAAAAAATAATCATTCGCAGCTTTAAAATTATTTTTATAGGATTAATATTGGCGGCTTTTACTTTTGATTTTCCTTTTATCAAAGACTTATCCCGTTTAAGGTTACCCGGCGTTTTACAACGCATAGGATTGGTGTTTTTAGTAACAGCTTTATTGTTTGTCAAAGTCAAAAATTGGAAATGGTATCTGTTGATATTGGTAGTTTTATTAACCGGATATTGGTATAGCATGACGCAAATATCCATCAATGGTCAACCGCCGCAATTGACCAAAACCCATAATTTGGCTTCGGTTATAGACCGTAAAATTTTAGGAGAAAACCATATGTGGCGACACTATGAAACCGGAGGTTATGTGCAAGGCGACTATGATCCCGAAGGCTTATTTAGCACTTTGCCGGCTATTGCTACCACCATTTTCGGTATATTTTTAGGTTTGTTATTAATTGACCGTCGTATATCACCTTATGCCAAGTTGATTATTTTTGTAGTTATTGGATTGTTCTTGTGGCTGTTGGGATGGTGGTGGAGTCATTATTTTCCGCTTAACAAGCGACTGTGGACCAGCAGTTATGTGCTTTATACCGCCGGTTTGGCCTATCTGACTTTTGCGGTCGTGTATTTGTTGGTTGATATTCTCAATATTAAAAAATGGGGTGAGCCGTTTAAATATCTTGGTATGAATGCCATAGCTATTTTTACCTTGTCGGTTTTTATTACCAAATCTTTTTATTTATTACATGTGCCGGGCACCAAAACAACCATTCATGGCTGGCTTTATCACCATTTGTTTACTTCTTGGCTGGGCAATACCCAATTTTCTTCTATGCTATATGCGTTGAGTGTCGTTGTTTTTTATATATTTGTGGCGTGGTGGATGTATCGAAAAAAGATTTTTATAAAGGTGTGACAACGTTACACTTATTTATAAGCTCCAAAATATCGAAGGTCGCCGAACATTTAATTTCTAATATTTAACTTTAAAATGGCTCTGAATTATATTTGGGTAGGTTTTTTTCTGATTGCTTTTATAGTCGGTTTAATCAAATTAATTTTTTTAGGCGATGTCGAGATTTTTTCGACTATGATGAAAGCTCTTTTCGACCGGTCCAAATTAGGCTTTGAATTATCTTTGGGACTCACCGGTATTTTGGCACTTTGGATGGGTATTATGAAAATAGGTGAAAAAGGGGGGATGATTAAAATACTTGCCAAATTGGTCAGTCCGTTGTTTACCCGGTTATTTCCCGAAGTGCCCAAAGATCATCCGGCTATAGGTTCCATGATGATGAATTTTTCTGCCAATATGCTGGGTTTGGATAATGCGGCAACACCTCTTGGGCTTAAAGCCATGAAGGATTTACAAGAGCTGAATCCCAAAAAAGATACGGCCAGCAATGCCCAAATCATGTTTTTGGTTTTAAACACCTCGGGACTTACGCTGATTCCGGTCAGTATTTTGGCTTTGCGTGCCATGAAAGGCTCGGTTAATCCGACTGATGTCTTTTTGCCTATATTAATAGCCACTTTTATTTCAAGCTTAGTTGGGTTGATTTATACTTCTATAGTGCAAAAAATAAATTTGTTAAATGCAGTGGTTTTGGCATATTTAGGCGGTATGACTTTGCTTATCGGCGGTATTGCCGGTTATGTTTATTACTTAAAAGATCCCGAAAAAATAAGCACGTTTACCAATTTGTTGAGTAATATCACTTTATTTGGTATCATCATTGCTTTTATCAGCGTGGCATTATTTAAAAAGATCAATATTTATGATGCTTTTATTGAAGGTGCCAAAGACGGTTTTCAGGTGGCGGTGACTATAATCCCGTATTTGGTGGCCATGTTGGCGGCTATTGGGGTGTTTACCGCTTCGGGGGCTATGGATTATGTCTTGGATTTTTTCAGATATATTTTTATGCATATCGGTGTTGATACACGTTTTGTAGACGGTTTGCCCACCGCCTTTATGAAACCCTTGACCGGTGGCGGAGCCAGAGCAGCTATGGTCGAAAGTTGGGTAGATCACGGGGTAGACAGTTTTGTAGGGCATTTGACTTCTATATTGCAAGGCAGCACCGAAACCACTTTTTATGTTTTGGCGGTTTATTTCGGATCGGTAGGCATCAAAAAAACCAGATATGCCGCTACCGCAGGTATTATTGCCGATTTGGCCGGTATTATTGCCGCTATTTTTATTACCTACCTGTTTTTTGGCTATTTGAAATAGTATTTTGAAATATGAATTTTATTCTTTTTAAACATACTAAGATAAGCCTGTTGTTATTGATTATTATATTGATTGTTGGTTGTAAATCAATCACTTATAACGAGAAAGATATTGATGTGGCACGTCAAAAAGTCCTCATCAATCAAACACTTGATATTTGGCATGCAGCCGCTTCTCATGCCGATTTTAAAACTTATTTTGATTTGATG
>Ga0256834_1000142_pt1 | contig 47984 bp, 44 predicted proteins | sample 4281140metaG_FD_190536 | JGI IMG/M metagenome (GOLD analysis project Ga0256834, IMG submission 190536) | Hydrothermal vent microbial communities from East Pacific Rise, Pacific Ocean - 4281-140 | ecosystem: Environmental > Aquatic > Marine > Hydrothermal vents | place: Pacific Ocean: East...
ACCTATGAAAATTCCCTGTTTTCGCCATAGGGGGGCTTGAAATTAAAAAAATGAAAAATGATTATTGATTTTCAATCATTTATGAATAAAAAAGAACGGCTAAAAAGTTTTATCGGACAACAGTGATCATAAATATTTTCGGGAAAAAGACTAAGCTGTTCACCGGGCAATTGTTTAAAACTTAATTTGGCCATCTCTGTCTTTTATTTAAGCTAAGATAAAGAAAATCAACCAAATAAACAAGAAAATTTAATAAAATCCACCAAAATAAAAAGGGCTGTCCAAAACTTAATGGACAGCCTCAGGTTTTTCCTCTTCTTTGCCCATTTTCATTATTTACATAATTTTTTCTGCGTATTATTTAAGCTGAATTTAACTCTCCGAAAAAGAAATTTTAATACCTGTTTCGGCGGACTGTTTTCAATTGGTATCCGGATGACATAATCATTATTGAGTTTCCGAAAAAAGAGCGCAAAAATTTATCATTCGTAGTAAAATATAAAAGCAAGGTCACAATATACGGAACGGATAATAAGAGAGAATTACCGAGAATTGAAAGATTCGATTTTTTTAAATAAGCATTTTTGAAAAAGCCATTGATTGCGCATAAATATCACCGGGCCAGCGTGCCGAGATATAATTTTTGTCTATGACATAAAATCCTCTTCCGGTTTTTGCCAAGCTATCCCTGAAAACAGGCATGGGTCCGTGAATAAATTGCGAGGGAGAGGCTAAATATTTCTTCACTTCGTCTTCAACGGTTGTTTCGGGATAGGTCAAATAGTAATCGCCAAGCCAAAGCTTGGTCAAATAATAAGCCAAGCGTTCCTGTTTTTTGAGTAAAGCGGTGGTTTTGTATCCGTATAACACCGATTTTCCCGTCCGGTTGTCGACACTTCGTGCCGCCAATAAAACGCCGTGACATACGGCGCTAACCTTTTTTCGCTGTTGAAAAAATTCAACGATTTTATTTTGTAAAATCTCCGATTCGAGATATTCCTTAACACCTTTGTCATGCCCTCCGGGCAAGTGAACACCGTCAAACATTGCTACGTCTATATCAACGTATTTTACGGGATGTTTAAAAGCAAAGCTCGCTTCCATTTCCCGGTATGCTTTAACGGCTTCTTTATCGGCTTTTAGCAAAGGCTTCCAAATACCCAAACCTTTTCCGCTAAGCATAATCGTGTCGGCTTGGGCTTGTTTACCGTTTGGTGTGGCAAATACGATTTCAATACCTTTGCCCGATAGGATTTTCCACGGGACTGCGGCTTCCGTAGGATCGAAGCCGTAAGACGGTAAGGGTATGAGGACTTTTTTCATGATAAAATAAATTACCGGTTCGTTTAATAAAATTTCAAGTCATATAATCGACATACGAATATACATCATAAAATTGTATTGTTTTTTATAAACTTAAAAAATAAGCCGTTTTAAATAAAAAATCAAAAAATTTCCCACCCGATAAGCATCAGATTTTTTCCTTAAACGACATTTATTCGATGGAAAAAGAAGTTCGCAAATGCCAATAGAACCGCCCCGTTGCCACCTAATGATGCTTAAAAAACGCCCATATTTCATCGGTCGTTTCAATGTCGTGGTTTTGCTTGTTGAAATATTGCTCAAACAATGCCGAATACCGTTCGCGGATGCTGGGCGCCGAATGTCCGGCTCCGTTCAGTTTATAAAAAACCACTTCTGCACCGTTTATTCCGTCGCCATAAACAAAACGTTCCACCCGTCCTCCGTCATTGGGGTCAAGGTCGGGATAAAGGTGATATACCGGAATCGTATCGGTGCGGTTGATGTGCACCCAATAGGCAATACATTCCTCCGCCGGCGTAACCGACCCGTGCTCCGGATTGGGCGGATTGCCCAAATAACCCCCGTCGTAGGGCATATGATTATCATCCGTGCCAAACATAAACAATACGGGCAATGCCAAGGGATCCGAACATTCCGATACCGCCGGCTTAGACGCCACCACCGAAGCCACAGCCGCTATTTTGTCGTGCAGTTCAATACCCAAACGCTGGGCCATAAAACCACCGTTGGATGTCCCCGAAACATATATTTTGTCGCGATTGATCCGATATTGCGATGATATTTCTTCGATCAATAGATCGATAAAGCGCACATCGTCGGCCATGGAGCTTACACGACTGTCGGCGCGGCAATCGTTCCAAGTGGGTTTCCCGTAGGCTCCGTTCAATCCCTCGGGATACACCACAATGAATTTCTCCCTCTCGGCCAATTCCATCCACAATTTGTAAGGCGTTTTGTGGCCGCTCTCTCCGGTCATATCCTCGATATAAACACCTCCGCCGTGCAACTCAAATACAAGCGGCACCGAAATGTTTTCGATATTTTCAGGAATATAAACGGCGTAACGACGCATAGTGCCGTCCACATCCAAATAGCGCCTAAATAAACCCGTGTCGTAGCCGCCCTGCGGCGACGGAGGCTTACATCCGTTCAAACCCGGAATCACAAACACCAACAACCAAATTTTTTTTAATAAATTCATTACCAATCCGTTTCTTATAATTTTGCATTATCAAAAACCGTTCCTTCCCTCGATTCCGGAAATAATAAATAATTTTGCCTCATGAACAGGCGCACATTCATAAAAGGAATCCTCGCTTATACGTCTTTGTTTACATTATCTTTTCCGTTTTCTTGTTCCGCCGAACGTGACAAAGACGAAATGCTTTGGTATGCCTTGGGTGAAGCTTTGTTCCCTTGCGATGAACCCGGCGCACCATGCATAAAAAATATAGGTTTTTTACATCATTTGCACTCTACACTCAAAGATAAAAATTACGATCCCGATATCCGTGCCTTTATTCGTCAAGGTTTTATTCAATTCAAGCGGTATTTGCAAGACCGTAAAATCGATTTTGTGTCGGCGAATGACAATGAAAAAGAACGAATTATTCGAAATTTTATACAATCCGAAGGCGACAATTGGATTTACAGATTGAATGTCTTGCTCATAGAGTCTACCTTTTTGGATCCCTACTACGGCGTAAACTTCAACAAAACCGGCTGGAAATGGACATATCATACTCCCGGAACACCTCGCCCGGTTGCAGGACACGATTACAAAAGCCTGCTTCGGAAAAGAAAAATTTCAGAAATTATCACAAAGATTTGATAAAATAAGGTTTTATTTTTAATTTAGCTGTTAGCACAACGTCGTTTTGCCATGTCGCTTCCCAAAACGGGTTTTTTCGAACGTTATCCGCTTGCGGCCCCTGTCTTGGCGTGGTTAACGGGAATTGTGGCAGGAAAATATGTTCCCGGACCAATAATTTTTTGGCTCGCAACCTTGTCCGTTTTATGGATTATTTTGGCCGGTGTGTTTTATTTGAAAAAATTGCATACACGTATTGCGCTCTTCTACGGCGCCTTGCTATTTATGTTTTCGGCCGGAATTTGCACTCAAAAAATCAACAATCCCGAAACCAAAGCGGCACACTTGAATAAAGAATTACCCGAAACTCCCGTCCGGATTCGTTTTATCGTTCAAAAAACACTGAAACCCACCGCTTATTACCGGCGCTATCAAGCCCAAGCACTAGAAACCGATAATCTAAAAATTCCCTACGGCTTATTAATCAAAATTCCCCGAAAGCTCCCGTTGGAACTGATGCCCGGAACTATTTATTCCTATCTGCCGAATCCCGGTGAATGGAAAGATTTTCCACCGCCAAACCTTCCTTTTGCATTTAACTATCAACAGTATGCTCACAGTCAAGGAATTTTCCGCACCATTAATCTGAAAGATACGCTATCTTTAGCCGTAGAATCGAAGCGCATCAATTATTATTCCCTGGTCGCCACGCTGCATCATAAAATCAAAGCCTTTTGGCAAAACCACGGCTTGAACCCTCGATACACCGCTGTGGCTTCCGCGCTTCTGCTTGGTGAACGACAACATCTCGACTCCGGCATCAAACAACAATTTATCGATGCAGGAATTATGCATGTTTTGGCCATCTCGGGATTACATATCGGAATTTTACTACTCTTCTTTCGGTTTGTCCTTCAACCTTTGAAATCCATAAAGATACTATATGATATTTTGATCGTGACGGCACTCTGGACCTATGCCGCCTTTACCGGTTTTTCGCCTTCGGTATTGCGTGCCGTGATGATGTTCAGTTTCCTTCAAGTTTCTTACTCTCCGGAACGAAAATTTTCAGGTTTCTATACATTATTATTAGCCACATTCTTCATGACAATTATAAAACCGCAATATATTTTTGAAGCCGGTTTCCAAATGAGTTTCCTTGCGGTGGCTTCCATTTTGTGGTTTTATCCCCTCTTGCGTCAATTGTATTATCCGAAACAAACCGTTGCACGCTACCTGTTGGACACGATTTATGTATCCTTGGCGGCACAAGCGGGTGTTTTACCGCCGGTTTTGTATTATTTCCATAGATTTTCACCGGTTTTTCTGTGGGCCAACCTTTTGGTCATTCCGCTTCTAACGCTGATTGTATTTACGGGCATAACAAGCATCATGGGAGCATTGTTCAACTTTTCCATACCTTTCCTTGTTCCCGCTCTGAATTTTTTATTGGATATTTTACTCAAAACGACAAACAAGCTGGCACAAAGCCAATCGATCGTATATAAACACATTCCGTTAACCACCTTACAATTTTGGGCGCTTATACTTTTCATTACCGGCTGGGCCTATTTTCTTTCCCGGCGCAACACCAAAGCTTTAATTCCCGCTTTAAGCCTCACCGCTTTGGCTATTTGGTTGGATAACCTGGATTTATATAATCGCCTGAAAACAAAGGCCGTCTATTTTACCCAAAACCAAAGAAAACCTGTATTCATCCTGCAAAACGGTTTAAATATCAATATTTATGCCGAATCCGAATCCATAGCGCAATCCGTAGTCGAAAATTTCCTCGAAAAAACAAGAGCGAAATATGTTAAAATTCATCACCTTCCTTATGCTTTCACTTATGGAAACCACACCTTCCTGCTAGCCGATTCTTCATATAATCCCGCCATGCTTAACCTTCACCCCAACTCGCTCATTCTGCACGGGAAAGTCAAAACCCATTTGGCACTCCTGCTTAAAAAGCTCGAACCCGGCCAAGTCATTCTCTCCGGATCCCGCCCACTCTGGCTCGACAAAAAATGGAAAACCGATTTGGAAAAATCAAATATTTCTTACTGGGACTTTCAAGATAGCGGTTTTGTAAAATTCCCTATCCGGCAATAATTTTACGATTCATTCAATCCGCATTTAAACGCCATCTTTTTTCCAAAAAAGACATGGCATCCGCTATATTTTCATCCGTCAAATAATGACCTGCGTGATATTCTTTGTAAACATGCGTAATATTTCGTTCCGATAAATACGGCGATATTTTTCGTGCCCGTTCCACCGGTATAATATCATCGTAAACCCCGTGAGAAGCAAAAACCCGGATATGCCGAACGGAACCGGGCGAAAACGGCGCCATCAAAGATTCGTGAATATAACCGCTAAAAGCCACTATATTACTTACCTTTTCCGGGAAAAAAGTCAGGAATAAATAGGATAAAATACTTCCTTGGCTAAACCCCAGCAGATTTACCGGCATTTTAAAACCGAAACGCGCATTGATTCGCCGTATCTCTTCTTCCAATTTAATTAACGATTGCTTCATTTGCCTGTTGTCAAAAACGAATTGTCCTCTAGCATCCACCGATATGTCATACCAAGCATAACCGCCATAAGGAGACCTGTATGGCGCACGCAAGGAAACGGGAAAATACCCTTCCGGAATACGATCATTGAGCATAAACAAATCGACTTCGTTGCTGCCGTAACCGTGCAACATATATAAAGGTTCCTTCGATTCCAAATTCAAATTGTCGGGAAATACGTATTTCAACACGGCATTTACTGATGTTTTCCGCTATCGGTAAGTTTGTTGACCGTCAGGATTTTTTTCAAATATACATACAAAATCGCCTCATACGCATTTGCGCGCCGGTTCAATTGGCTTAATTCGTCGGTCGAAGAAGCCGGTTCCAATAACCGAAACGCATCCTTCCAACGGAAAAATAGCGGCTTCGTCTTACGATAAACCGCCCCTTTCCGGTTAGCCGCCAAGCGAAAAGCATTCAGTCCGAAATACCTATGCGGAACCGTATCCAGCAAATGTTCCCCCGACAAAAAATAACGCGCATTCGACAAAGCCAAATGATAAACCGTAGGAAAAATATCCTTATGCGACCCGAAACGCAGAGTGTCCACTTTGATATGACGACGATATTTGCCGGGAATGTAAAGAATCAACGGCACCGAACGCTTCAAAAATAACTCCTGAGGCGAATAACGGAAAATCCCTCTTTCGTTATGATCGCCCGTAGCAACGATAATCGTATTTTCTCCCAACGGCGACCGGCGTATTCGGCGTATGAAATTACCCAATTGATCCGCCGTATAGCGATAAGCCGCAAAATTCTTCTTCGCCAAATCCGGCGAAATCTGTAACTTCTCAAGCACATCCGAAGGAATTTTCAAATCCGGCGGCAAATAACCCTCCGGCAAAGTATAGGGCGTATGGTTTGCCACCGTCAAAACAAAAATAAACAGCGGCTTCTTCGACCGGATAAGGCGGTCGAAAACGGCTTCAAATAAATACTCGTCAAACGCTCCCCATTCATAAGTCCGTAAACCGGGAACGGTCTTTTCCAAGTAAGACAATCCCAAAACCTCATCGAAATACTGATGACGAATGAATGTGCCGCTATTGCGCCAACCCAATCGATCGCCGCTTAAATAAAGCGTATGATAACCCGCACGCCTAAATGGCAACGCCACCGACGTAGGAAATGAAATCCGCGCAAATCGCGACTGCGAAAGCGGCGAAAGCGGCGCGGAAACCAATAAATTTTCCAAAGATTTTATGGTCAAATTACGGCCCGAAACAAAATTCCTAAACACAATCAAATAAGGAAATTCTTCTTTCAAACTTCCCGTCAAATCGAAACCCGGACGACTCAAATCCATATAATGCCGGCTAAAACTTTCAATCAAAACAAATACAACATGAGGCGGATGATTTTGCAAAAAAGTGTCTTGCGGCGTGAAGGCAAACATTTCCGCTTCCAAATTGCCGGTTGCATTCTCCGGTTTATTTTTATAAACAGCCAAAGCTTCGCGAACGGATCGAAAACCGAAATCCTGCGGCAAAGGAAATTTCTCCGGATCTATCTCCTTGGATTTTCCTTTGAAAGAAAGCGCAATCTTGTAAGCAAAAACGCCGTTCAATACCAAATCGTTCACAAACGTGTTAGTTGAAACGGTCGTGTGATTAATCCGCAAAGGAAACATACTCAATGTGCCTCGCAATCCCAGAAAATAAATCCCCGAAAAAACGACTAACGACAAAACCGGATATCGAAACCGGAAGGGTTTTGTATCGCTTAATATAGTGATTTTCAATAATTTATAAGAAACCCACCAAAATAACCCCGTCAAGAAAAGTATTTTAAAAACCGGATAATCCGTCCAAAGCGAAACCAATATCGCCGAAGTTTTATCGTCCTTTAAACCGAAAATAACCGGGCTAATATGTGATTGGAAATAACCGTAAAAATAATAATTGATTATTCCGAAAACCGTGTAAACTGCGGTAGCAATCCAAAAATAAACCACCAAAAAACGATTCCATTTTTTGCGGTTCGGATGGCGAAAAAACGACAAAAGCAAAAGCAATATAACCGGCAAAAGCATCCCGTAAAAAATAACCGACGTATCAAATTTGAATCCCCAATAAAAAGCTTTAAGCAAATCGATTTTATAGGATTTCAAATCCGACCATTCACCGTATGAAAACAACATCAATAAACGAAAAAAAACGAAAATCAACAGTTGGTAAAAATAAATTTTCAAAAACTTCTTGATGTAAATCCCAAAAAGTATAAAGTCGAATTTAAAATTAATTTTCGTCATTCAATAAAGATTTTTATCTTTTTCCTATGGTAAAATTAAATATAATCGGCTTGAATATTCAATCTGTCCGGCCCGAATTTCTTTGTTCCGGTCCCAAACGTTGCAAATCGTGTTTTAGCATATAATGTGCCGTTTGGATGTAGGCCTTGGCATAACGTTCCATGCTATCGCGCAATTGTGGATAACGCTCCGAATAATCGGTTAAATCGTGATCGGGATAATGATATAAGCCCGATATTTTTTCCCGGTCGAAAATCAAGAGATATTCCTTATTGATTACCCCGTATCGACTATCGTGATTGAAAAAAGCAAAAGGCTGTTCATAGCGCAGCAAGTCTATTCCGAAAGTATTGTTCAAATAAGCGTAACCCAGCACGTGCATCAGCGTAGGAAACAAATCCGTTTGTTTGGACGGCTTGTCGATGATTTGCGGTTTTACACCTTTATAATATATCAACGCCGGAATGTGATTATGGGTAAGAGGAACTTTATATACCATGCGGTGTGTTTTCCCATGATCGGCAACAAACAGAAAAACCGTCCGGTCGAACCAAGGTTTGGTCCTGGCTTTACGCATAAATTCCGCCAATGACCAATCTGCAAAACGCGTAGCACGAATATCATCGCTGTCGCCTTGCACCCAATCCGGAATATAATAAGGTCTGTGATCAGAAACCGTTAAAATCGTCACAAAAAAGGGTTGACCTCCGGCAGCCAATTCATCCATTTTTTCCAGCGCAAAATCCAATAAAAAATGATCGTCAACCCCCCAAACGTTGCGCACGGAATCACGCGGATAATCTTCTTCAAAATAAAGCCGGTCGAAACCATTGGATTTCAGCGCGTATCCCAAATTGTCAAATTCGGCATTGTGTGGAATGAAAAATACCGTTCTATAACCCAAATCATGAAAGACCCGGGGCATGGAATAATATTGAAGCGGCTTGGAACGTATAAAAGGATGTTGTTCAAAAATCATCGGATAACCGAACAATGTGCCGTAAATGCCGGCAAAAGTATGAATCCCGTTGCTGTATAAACGGGAAAAAGAAATGCTTTGCAGAAACAAACTATCCAAAAACGGTGTTCTGTTCTCTTCATTACCGAAATACCGCATCTTCCAGGCGGCCATGCTTTCCATTAAAATCACCACTACGTTTTTTTTGACCGTCAAAGAATCGCCCTTTTCAAATCTCGATACGGGGCTGCGGTTATACGGCTTTTCGATTTGCAAATATTTTTGAACCTCGCCGATAGCCTCTTTATCTTCCATCCAATGGGGACAATTACTTTTTTCGCGAAACCAGTCCTCCAAACTTTTCTCAAAAGCAAAGGCAGGTGTTATTTTCAGATCGTTCAAGAAAACATTATGCATATCGAATGCATTAAACATCTCCAAAGGACGCCCCGTTAAACGCCCGCGCATGGCCAATACCAGAAATAAAAAAGTTAAAATAAAAACCCCCATTTGTTTCTTTAAAGGCTTGAAACCGGAAACAAAATTCGTTACAATCACCCGAATCCTTCGATAAAAAAACCACATCAAAAATAAAAAAGGAACGACCACAAACCAATAATGCGGCTCGGTAATAATCATTTTAAACACCGTTGGAAAATTCTTAAACCAATGCAAATCATGAACGGTAATAAATTGATAAAATTTGCCGTAATAAACCACATGTGCCGCCGAAAACAAAAAAGCAAACGTGTAGCCGGCCGACATCCAATAAAGCGCAATCTTTTTTAAAATTTCGGAACGTGTTTGGGCATATATCGCTAATAATAAAAGAGGAACCGCCAAAATATAGGCACTCACCACAGAATCGAATACGACCCCGGAAAACAAACTGTAAAAAATATCACGCCAACCGGATTGCTGTTCGACAAAAACATCACGCCAATGAAGTATCAATAACAAAATTTTAAAGAACAAAAAATATATCAACGATAACAAATAAATTTTAAAAATCGTTTTAATATACTGCACGGAATAATATTTAAACGCAAATATAAAAAATCGCCTCTTAAAGTACTTTAAGAGGCGATAATTCATATCAAATAACGAAGAGGGAAATCTCAATAATACGTTGTCGCGGCTGCAGCGAAGAATAAGAAATAGCAACCTACCCATAATAACGTACTGGCAACACAACCCCACAGGGCTTTTTTGGTTTCTTCGTTATCTTCCGTTACCAAATAAACGATCAAAATTCCAACCCATCCTAAAACAAATCCCCAAATAAAACTGGGAATGCCCAAAGCCGGTTCGTCATCCATCATATTGGACGACTCGGCCCTAAAAGTGGCCATCACGGGATTTGCATACGGATTCATTTGATCCAAGCTTACAACCGCTTTCGATACATAACGATCCAAAGCTTCCGCATTCACCAATGCCTTTGTCACTTTACCGGCATTGTAAGTAAACAAGTTTGCCGTTCCTGCAAACATGCTGTTCATCCCGAACAAAATCACTAAACTAAACAGAACCTTTTTCATAATGATATAAATTTAAAATTAAGTCTCAATGTCAATATTATAGCACAATTGAACTTCTCTCCCAAATAACATTCATCGATTCTCACTAATCAGCTGCCAATTTACAAATTTACTTCAAAAAAACAAAAAAACATTGAAATTCATAAAAATTACGATGAATTGATTACCAATACCAATGCCAACATCCACCCCATAAAAACCAAAATCCCGCATACAATAATCCCGAAGCCACACATCCAATCAAAGCATCTTTCACATATTCTTTATTTTGATCACTCAAAAAATAAACCAACAATATTCCCACTACTCCCAAAATAAATCCCCACCAAAAAGCCGGAATTCCGAGCAATTCATCCGGACCTTTATCAAATAGATTTATAGACTCGCTCGAATAATTATACAGCAAAGGCGATGATTTTAAACCGCTCAAGTCGAACGACTCACGATGCATACTTACGTAATGATCCAACGCATCGGCATTGATAAAAGATTTGGCTACTCGCACAACATCATAACGAAACAAACCCGACGGTGAAGCTTCGGTTTGCATCCATAACAAGACAAAGAAAATAAAAATCATCCTTTTCATAATCGTCTATGAGTTTTAAGTTGTTTAAAGTTACCATATATTTTTCCTCGTTCAAATGATTTTTTTCAGTTTTTACCAAAAACCGATCAAAAGGTATGTTTTTTGTTATATTTGCTTCTAAAACAAATTAACCGGATCCGAAATATGAATACTTATCTTCTCATTATCATCATCGGGGTTGCCGGCATGATTGTGCAACAAACCTTGAAAGCCAAATTCAACCGTTATAGCAATATACGCTTGCGCGCCGGCCTCACCGGCCGGGAAATAGCCGAACGAATGCTCGCCGACTACGGCATCCACGACGTGAAAGTTACTTCGGTACGCGGCACATTGACCGACCATTACAATCCTCTCAAAAAAACCGTTAACCTCAGCGAACCCGTATATGCATCGGATTCCGTAGCAGCAGCTGCCGTTGCCGCTCACGAATGCGGACACGCCGTGCAACATGCCGTCGGATACCGCTGGCTCAAAATGCGTTCGGCTATGGTTCCGGCACTCAATATCAGCAACAAATTGGTTTCCATCCTCTTAATCGCCGGAATTTTAATGATTAAAAAATTCCCCAATCTTCTCCTCGCCGGCATCATTTTATTTGCTCTGACAGTGGCGTTTAGCTTCATTACTTTACCTGTGGAATACGACGCCAGCCGCCGCGCCAAAGAATGGCTCGAAAAAGCCGGATTGGTCACGCCAGAAGAAAAAAAAGGCGTAGCCGACGCATTGAAATGGGCGGCCCGAACCTATGTGGTAGCCGCACTTAGTTCGCTCGCAACACTGCTCTACTACCTTCAAATATACAACTCCAGACGATAATGAAACCCGTGCCGACATTCGGATTTTTTTCTCCGTCACCCCCGGTTACTTGGCTTTTCAACCGGGATTTTTTTTAATCCGAAATCAATAAAACAAAAAATATGCAAATTCATCATCTAGCCGAAAAACCCAGTATCCTAAACAAATACTTGGCCGAAATCCGCAATCGTGAAATCCAAAAAGATAGCATGCGCTTCCGCCGAAATATCGAACGCATCGGCGAATTCATGGCCAACGAAGTAAGCAAGACCTTCGTTTATAAACCACACGATATTCAAACGCCGCTGGGAACCAAAACCGTTTCCCTGCCCGACGAAAAAATCGTTATTTGTTCGGTGTTGCGTGCAGGGCTTCCATTGCATCATGGATTGTTAAATATTTTTGACGACGCCGAAAGTGCTTTTATTTCCGCCTATCGTAAACACACCTCCGGAAACGATTTCGATATCATAGTGGAATATCTCGCCATGCCGCCACTGGACAAAAAAACTCTGCTTTTGGTGGACCCTATGCTGGCCACGGGACGTTCGCTGGAAGCGGTTTACCATGTTCTGACCATGAATGAAAAACCCGGAAAAATCCACGTTATCGCCGTTATCGCCGCACCGGAAGGTATCCGTTATCTGCAAAACAAACTACCCGAAGATACCCACCTATGGATCGCCGACATCGACGACCGGTTGAATGACAAGGCCTATATCGTTCCCGGGCTCGGTGATGCGGGCGATCTGGCCTTCGGACAAAAAATAGAACGCTAAAGCTTGCCCTCTTTCTCCCAAATGGTGCGCGTGATAATGTCCTTATTCAAATCAAAATGACGCGCCGGTGAATATTCTCGCCCGTAATAAATCATTTGCAAATGCAACTTCGCCCATTTGTCCTTGGGAAAAATTCGCATCGCATCACGCTCGGTCCGCATTACGCTTTTCCCGGTGGACAAACCCCACCGGTGCATAAGACGGTGAATATGTGTATCCACAGGAAATGCAGGTTTATGAAATCCTTGCGCCAAAATCACATTCGCAGTCTTACGCCCGACACCGGGCAGCCCGGTCAACTCCTCCAACGTATCCGGCACCTTACCGTCGTACTTTTCAATCAAAATTTTGGAAAGTTCCTTAATCGCTTTGGCTTTTTGAGGCGACAAACCCACCGGTTTAATGATTTCGCGAATTTGTTCCGTACTTAACCGGGCCATATCATACGGATTATCGGCCAAAGCGAAAAGCTCGGGCGTAACCTTATTGACCACCTTATCGGTGCTACGTGCCGAAAGCAAAACGGCTATCAAAAACGTAAACAAATTGGTATGATAAAGCGGAACGGGCGGGTCGGGATACAATTCGTCCAATTTCTTCATGATAAATTCCGCCTTTTCTTTCTCGGTCATAATTTTGTAATTTTACATAAAACTTTTCATTGCAAATTAGGAAATTAAACCAAAACTCAAAATCATGGAATTAAAAGAAGGCATGAAAGCTCCCCCTTTTACGGGTGTCAATCAGAACGGGAAAACCGTTTCACTAAAGAATCTTGCAGGAAAAAAAATCATTCTCTACTTCTACCCCAAAGCCCTGACGGCCGGTTGCACCAAAGAAACCGTCAATTTGAGCGAAAACTACGAATTATTGAAAACCAAAGGTTTTGAAGTAATCGGCGTCAGTCCCGATCCGGTGGAAAAACAAAAAAAATTCCACGATAAATACAACGTCCCCTTCGATTTAATCGCCGACGAAAACAAAAAAATCATCAATGCCTACGGCGTATGGGGAAAGAAAAAAATGTACGGCCGGGAATATGAAGGCGTTCACCGAACGACCTTTATCATCAACGAAAACGGAAAAATCGAACATATTATCCGGAAAGTGAAAACCGGAGATCATGCCACACAAATCTTGAAATTATACGAATAATCCCTTAAAAAAAATGTCATGAGCGAACGAATTCATTGGACCAAGATTTACGAAACCGTCAACAATGAACAAGCCGAAGTAATCCGGGCTTATCTCGAAAGCAACGGCTTGGAAGTTTTTCTCAAAGGCGAAATGGCCGACGAACTTTTTCCCGGACTCGAGTTTACACCCGTGGAAATCATGGTTCCCGAAGAACAAAAGGAACAAGCGGAAAAACTAATACAGCGTTATTTGGAAGCAGACACCGATCGGGAAGAAAATTAATACCATGGCGATTAAAGCAATCGGATTGCATAAATATTACGGCAATCAACACGTTTTGAACGATATTTGGTTTGATATTCCCGAAGGTCAAATCGTCGGCTTGCTCGGCCCGAACGGCGCCGGCAAATCTACAATCATGAAAATCCTCACGGGATACATCCTTCCCGACCGGGGCGAAGCGGAAGTAGCCGGTATTTCCATTATTCACAACCCTCTTGATGCCAAACGAAAAATCGGCTATTTACCCGAACACAATCCGCTATACACGGAAATGTACGTGCGGGAATATTTGAATTTTGTAAGAAAATTTTATCCCGGAACTCCCCGTTCACGCATCGAAGAAGTCATTGAAATGACCGGGTTAGCACCGGAAGCACACAAAAAAATCGGACAACTATCCAAGGGATACCGCCAACGTGTAGGGCTGGCAGCCGCAATCATTCACAATCCGCCCGTACTTATTCTTGACGAACCGACCACCGGCCTCGACCCCAATCAGCTGGTGGAAATCCGTGAATTAATCAAGCAATTGGGAAAAAACAAAAGCATCATCCTATCGACCCACATTATGCAAGAAGTGGAACAAATCGTCGAACGTGTTATACTGATTAACAAAGGAAAAATCGTATTGGACCAACCCGTCGAAAAGCTGGAAACCGATAAACAAATCATTACGGTGGAATTCGATACCAAAATCGAAAGCGAATGGTTTAAGCGATTAGACGGTTTATTACACTTCGAAAACCCGGGAAATAACGTTTGGGAACTACATTTCGACAATAAGCGGGATCACCGCTCCGCTTTGTTTGACTTCGCCGTGGATTTAGGGGTGAAAATTTTACGCATCGAAATCGCACGCATCGATATGGAAAGCCTTTTCAGGCAAAAAACCGGTCGATAAAAAGATCAAGGATTTTGCTTATAACCTGTTGAACGACAAGCGAACAAGAAAATCAACAAAATTCCACTTGCGCTTAATAATCACTTTCCGCTTCGTCTCCTTCGGCAATTTGCTTGGCCGAAGAAGTGCCTATACGTTTCACCCCCATACGAATCATCTTGACGGCATCTTCATTGGTTCGTACTCCCCCGGCGGCTTTCACAGGCAATGGTTTGGCATTTTCGAGCATAATTTTGATTCGCGGAATCGTTGCACCGGATGGACTTCCGTCAGGGGTTTTATAAAATCCGGTCGAAGACTTCACAAAAACTTTTTCCGCCGCTTTCATGCCAAGGGTTTGAAGCACCGTATCGCGAATCAACCGTGTGAGCGCCGCTATTTGTTCGTCGTTGAGTGCCGCAGCTTCAATAATCCATTTAACGATTTTACCGTTTTTCACACCCAGCAAACTCCCCTCGAAAACTTCCTTCCTAACCAAATTCAAATCACCGTTTTTAAAAGCCCGGTAATTCACCACAAAATCCAATTCGTCGGCACCGTCGGCAATGGCTTTGCGTGCTTCGGCTATTTTCACCGGCCATGGACGAGTGCCTTCCGGAAAATCGATAACCGTACCCACCTTCACCTGCGCACCGGCCGCATCAATCATCTCCCGCGCCATCTTTACATATTCGGGACGAATCATCACTAAATAAAATCCTTCGTCTATGGCTTCTTGAACGGTTTTACGAACAATTTCGCGGTTTTCTTCTTCCGAAATTCCCGCTTGTTCCGCCGTTTTCAAATAAGTGCTATCCAAGTATTTTTTAATGTTCATACATTATTTTTTTCCGAAAATTTTCTTGTTGAATATAACCAAAATAAACACACCGATCGTTATGGCACTGTCGGCAATATTAAAAATCGCATCAAAAAAAGTATAGGTTTTTCCGCCGACATAAGGAACCCACTGCGGAAGTCTGAATTCAAACAAAGGAAAATAAAACATATCCACCACTTTCCCCTGAAAAAAAGGCGCATAACCTTTTTCGGGAAACAGTTGAGCCGGCTTGTGAAAACTGTCCGAAAAAATCTGTCCGTAGAAAACCGAATCGATAATATTACCCAAAGCACCGGCAAAAATCAGCGCTAAAGCAAAAGCCAACAAATGCCGCTTTTTTTTCAATGCTTGCCATAGCCACCAACCGATTCCGCCCAAGGCGATCAACCGAAAAGCCGTAAGCAAATACTTACCCTTGACTCCTCCCCATTCGGCTCCGAAAGCCATGCCGTTATTCTCGACAAACAAGATTTTAAACCATGGCGTCACCGTGTATGCCTGTCCGATATAAAAATGCGTCTTGATATAAACTTTCAACGCTTGGTCAAGCAATAGAACAAACAAAATAAGCAATAAGGCCTTGGTTTTGGTCATACCGTAAATTTAGCGACCGCTACGTCGTTTCTTGGCTTCAATGCTCAAAGTGGTGTGCGGAACCGCTCTGAGACGTTCCTTGCTGATAAGTTTTCCCGTTTCACGACAAATACCGTAGGTTTTATTCTCAATTCGAATCAAAGCCCGCTCAAGGTCATTCTTGAATTTTTCCAAACGGGCAATCATGCGCATCGTATTATCATGCTGATAGGCATAGGCACTATCTTCAAACGATAAAATCTTGGTTTGATTAATATCGTTCGACTCCAATAATTGTCGTAAGATTTTCAAATCGTGCTCCGTTCGTTCGAGTTTTTTTAAAATAATCTGACGAAATTCTTCCAATTCTTCGTCGGAATATCGTGTTTTTTTGCTTTCTTCTGCCATGGCTTTATATTTTTTGAATTTTAATTCTTACCGGAATACCGTTAATATCGGTTTCCACTGCTTCTTGTATGTTTTCAAGGTCTTCAAACCGAATGTTTTCGGCTAGCGTTTCCTTGCGTATGTAATCACCGAGTGTTTGCACCGCTTCCTCGATTTGCTTTGCCGGCGAAAGGAAGATACGGATTTTATCGGTGACGTCCAAACCGCTTTGTTTTCGAATATTTTGGATGCGGTTTACCAATTCGCGAGCCAAGCCTTCGCGTATCAATCCGGGTGTCAGGGTAATATCCAATGCAACGGTGGTATTATCTTCGGAAACGATTTTCCAACCTTTGATATCTTTGGCTGCAATAATCACTTCACCGGGTTGTAAGGTAATGCCGCTTCCGTCTTCCAAAACAATCGATACTTCTTCTCCTTTCTCCAAACGCTTGATTCGGTCTTTATCCAAGCGGGCTATGGCATTAGCCACGGCTTTCATTTGTTTGCCGTATTTAGGACCCAATTTTTTGAAATCCGGCTTGGCGGTTTTAACCAACACACCGGAATTTTCATCGATAATTTCCAATTCCTTTACGTTGATTTCGGATAGAATCAAATCCTTGACTTTTTTCAAATCTTCCCGTTCGGTTTGATTAAGTGCCGGCACCATAATTTTCTGCAAAGGCTGTCGCACTTTGATTTTTTCTTTTTTCCGGATGGATAAAGCCAACGACGACACCAATTGCGCTTTTCGCATGCGGCGTTCCAGATTTTCGTCAATGCGACTTTCTTTGGCAACGGGAAATCCGGCCAAATGCACGGATTCCACACGGTCTTTACCTGTGACGGTATTCAAATCCCGCCACAAGCGTTCGGCATAAAACGGTGCTATCGGGGCTATTAATTTGGCCAATGTGTCCAAGGCCGTATAAAGTGTTTGAAAAGCCGATATTTTATCTTGTCCGTACTCTCCTTTCCAAAACCGGCGACGGCTCAATCGTACATACCAATTGCTCAAATCGTCTATGGTAAACCGTTGAATTTCCTTGGCGGCTTTAGACGGTTCGTAGTCTTCCAAATATTGCGTCACTTTTTTAATCAAAGAATTCAAGCCGGATAAAATCCAACGATCCAACTCGGGTCGTTCTTCATAAGGGATGTCCGTTTCGGCATACGTGAATCCGTCCACATTGGCATAGAGCGCAAAGAATGCATAAGTGTTATACAAAGTGCCGAAAAACTTCCGAATAACTTCCTGAATGATAGCTTCGTTGAAGCGCAAATTATCCCACGGATTGGAATGCCAAACCATATACCACCGAACCGCATCGGGACCGTATTTGCGCAAAGTTTCAAACGGATCGACACTGTTGCCCAATCGCTTGGACATTTTCTGTCCGTTTTTATCCAAAACCAAACCGTTCGACACCACGGTTTTATAGGCCACCGAATCAAATACCATCGTGGCTATGGCATGCAATGTATAGAACCAACCACGCGTCTGATCCACACCTTCGGCAATGAAATCGGCGGGAAAAAATTGCTTTTGATCGATCAATTCGCGATTTTCAAACGGATAATGCCATTGGGCATAAGGCATGGATCCGGAATCGAACCAAACATCAATCAAATCACTTTCGCGTTTCATCGGTTTTCCTCTATCCGACACCAAAATAATCTTATCCACCACGTGCTTATGCAAATCGATTTTGGCATAATTTTCTTCGCTCATATCTCCGGGAACAAATCCTTCAAACGGATTGCTTTCCATGAATCCCGCTTCAACGGATTTTTGGATTTCCCGCATCAATTCTTCCACCGATCCGATAATTTTTTCTTCTTTACCGTCTTCGGTACGCCATATCGGCAAGGGTATTCCCCAATAACGCGAACGTGACAAATTCCAATCTTTTGCTTCCGCCAACCAATTACCGAAACGCCCTTCGCCGGTGGACGCCGGTTTCCACTTGATTTGCTTATTAAGCTCCACCATGCGTTCCCGCACTTCGGGAATGCGAATAAACCAAGCATCCAAAGGATAGTAAAGAATAGGCTTGTCGGTTCGCCAACAGTGCGGATAGTTATGCGTATATTTCCCCGATTTAAAAGCTTTGTTTTCTTTTTTCAGTTTGACAATAATTTCCACATTCACGGAAACTTCCGGCTTGGTTTCTCCTTCGCCATAATACTCATCCCGAACATACCGGCCGGCAAATTCTCTCATTTCGGGACGGAAACGCCCTTGCAAATCCACCAATGGAACCGGATTTCCGTTTTCGTCTTTCACCAGCATGGGCGGAACTCCGTATTTTTCGGCGGCTTTAGCATCGTCTTGCCCGAAAGTGGGTGCAATATGCACAATACCCGTCCCGCTGTCGGTGGTAACAAAATCACCTGCAATCACCCGGAAAGCTTTATCGGCATTTTTGTAGGGTAATGCATAAGGCAACAACTGTTCGTAGCGAACGCCTACCAGTTCCTTTCCTTTTAATTTGCCTAAGACAAAATAGGGAATCTTTTTAGCACCGGGTTCATATTCCGAAAGTGCCTTTTCGTTTTCCACTTTGTAAAATTTTCGGGTATCGAAAATCTCGCCAAGCAAATCTTCGGCCAAAATAACGGCTTGGTGTTTGTGCGTATAAGGATTAAAAGTTTCCACCAATAAATAATCGATATCTTCTCCTACGGCTAGCGCCGTGTTGGAGGGCAAAGTCCAAGGTGTGGTGGTCCAAGCAAGAAAATAAACGTCGCCTTCAAAATTTTTCCACACTGCAGGCAAAGTGTCCTTCAACGCCTTGAATTGTGCCACTACGGTATGATCGGCAATATCACGATAACATCCCGGCAAATTCAGCTCGTGAGAACTCAAACCCGTTCCCGCTTTGGGCGAATAAGGCTGGATGGTATAACCTTTATAAAGCAAACCTTTGTTATAAATTTGCTTCAATAACCACCAAACACTTTCCATGTATTTGGGATCGTAAGTGATATAGGGATTTTCCAAATCAACCCAATAACCCATCAAGCGCGTCAGTTCGCTCCATTCACCCGTATAACGCATAACGCTTTTCTTGCAGGCTTCATTGTATTCTTCTACGGAAATTTTCTTGCCGATATCCTCCTTGGTAATACCCAAAGCCTTTTCCACACCCAATTCCACCGGCAAACCGTGTGTGTCCCAACCGGCTTTGCGCGGCACACGATAACCCTGCATGGTCTTGAAACGGTTAAACAAATCTTTTACCGTCCTTCCCAACACATGATGAATGCCCGGTTTCCCGTTTGCCGATGGCGGCCCTTCAAAAAAAACAAAGGTCTTGGAAGCCGGACGCGACGATATACTTTTTTTGAAAATATCTTTTTCCTCCCAAAATCGCGCAATCTCATTGGCAACTTCACTCAAATCCAATTGCTTATATGTGGAAAAACGCTTGCTCATGTGCCGATACTGTCTTTAAATCAGGCAAAAATACGAATATTTCACGATTTGATATGAATTTCGCCCTATACCGCTCGCTCTTGCCGTAGACAAAAAACTTTCGAAATATCAAATATCGAACCGGACTTAAAATTTCAAAATTTTTTAACCGAATATATCACACTAAAAAACCAAGCTATGCGTTTTTTATGTTAACTTTGTAGCGATGAAATGGAAATTTGCCGAAGAACCCGATGAAAACATCGTGCGGAACATTCAATATACCTTGAATGTTCCGTACGTCATAGCCCGTCTATTGGTTCAACGCGGCATCACCGACTATGAATCGGCAAGAAAATTTTTCTCTCCCGCTTGGCATGACATTTATAATCCGTATTTAATAAAAGACATGGACCGTAGCGTGGAACGCATCCTCCAAGCGATGAAAAACAACGAACGAATATTAATCTACGGCGATTACGACGTGGACGGAACCACAGCGGTATCCATTTTATACTCCTACTTGAAAGAATTTTATTCCAACCTGGATTACTACATTCCGGACCGAGACAAAGAAGGCTACGGCATTTCATTTCAAGGCGTGGATTACGCCGCTCAAACCGGCGCCGGCCTCATGATTGCTCTGGATTGCGGCATCAAAGCCCACGAACAAATCGCCTACGCCAACAACAAAGGAATCGACGTGATTATAGGCGACCATCACACGCCGCCCGAAAATTTGCCCGACGCCTATGCCATTCTCAATCCCAAACGCAAAGATTGTCCTTATCCCTATAAAGAACTCAGCGGCGCAGGAATCGCCTTTAAAATTATCCAAGCCATCAGCGAAAAACGAGGCCAAACCATCGATAAAATCATTCCTTACCTTGACTTGGTGGCCGTAAGCATCGCCGCCGATATCGTACCCGTTACCGACGAAAACCGAACCCTGCTCTACTTCGGATTGCAACAACTCAATCTTTCGCCGCGTCCCGGATTAAAAGTACTTATGCGATCCATGACCAAAAAAGAATGGACCGTCTCCGATCTGGTCTTTATTCTCGCACCACGAATCAACTCCGCCGGAAGAATGGACAACGGTAAAAAAGCGGTGGAACTCCTTATCGAACCGGACGAAATCAAAGCCATCGAATTGGGAAACGCCCTGGAAGAAAACAACCGCCAACGACGCGAAACCGACCAAAACATCACCGACGAAGCCTTACAAATCATCACACGCCACCTCTCTCCCGACCAATATACCACGGTGGTCTACGACAAAAACTGGCACAAAGGCGTTGTGGGTATTGTGGCATCTCGCTTAATCGAAAAATATTACCGCCCCACCATCGTCTTGACCTATTCGGAACAGGATAAATTGTGGGTGGGATCGGCGCGTTCGGTAAAAAATTTCGATTTATACAGCATACTGGAAGAAATCAGTGAACATATTCATAAATTCGGCGGACATAAATTCGCTGCAGGCCTGTCCGTCAAACCCGAAAAATTAAAAGATTTTATCACGGCTTTTGAACAAACGGTTCGCAAACACATGCCCGAACATTTGCGCGAACCCGAAATCGAAATCGATGCGGAACTGGATTTGATCGATATTACACCCAAATTTTATCGTATTCTCAAACGGTTTGCCCCCTTCGGACCGGGCAATATGAAACCCGTTTTCCTTACCCGGAACTTACGCGATAACGGTTTTGCACGCCGCGTTGGAAAAGACCAAAGCCATTTACGTATGTTCGTCATGGACGGCACCACACGATCCACTCTGGTAGCCATTGCCTTCAATCAAGGAAATAAACTCGAAGAAATAAAAAATCACGAACATTTTGCAGCCGTTTATCATCTGGACGAAAACGAATGGAACGGAAAAATAAGTTTGCAATTGAAAATCAAAGATATCAAAACCCACCCCGACGAAATTCCGGAACGTCCTAAATTCATGTAATTAGAATTTTCCACCCAAATACCTAACAAAATCCCGGTAATTTTTTTTCCAACCAGGATTAAACTTTGCTGCTTTATGCCCGGCAAAATTTGGTTTTTCTTCACACTATAATGTCCTCTATAAACCTCTTTTCTTCCAAATTTAAATAATTATAGTTTATTATTCTAATTTTTACACCAAAATCTACCATTTAATCGAGCGCTGGAAAACGACTGATTTGTAAACAACAAAAAACTTCGCCCCGAGGCGAGGTTTCGAAATTATAAAGCCCGTTGAATTATTAATAGCCTAATTTATAAGAAATACCGAAGGAAATAACCGAGGCGCCATATCCCAAAATCATATGTGCCGACAACCTTTCGCTGAAAAAGTAACGTCCACCGATTTGAACGCCATATAAAGCGCCCGTACCACTTAATTCGGCTACGGGAATATCGGAGGAATTATCTCCGGAACTTTCGGAATCTCCACTGAAATGATAAATGCCTACCTGGATCTAATCCGGCATATACATTATACTTATATTAAGCAAATAATAATTGGCTTTTGCCCCGCCGAAAATAAACCCGTATTTGTATTTAATTTCAGTGTTGGAGGTTTCACCGGTGAAATAGTCTTGTGATTTCACGGTTGTAATGTGTTGAAATACGTAATAACCGGCAAAACCGCCAAGGGTTATTTTATCGGTTATGGCATATTCGTATTCGGCGGTAACGGGCGGAACCGAAACTTTAAATTTAGTTTCTATCGAGGATCCGCCGCCGGAAATACTAGCATTACTGGATTGCAACAAAGGTATTAAACCGGCATGAAAATTAGTAAATGAATTTCCTTGGTTCATTTGAGCGTTTACATAATAAACACTCCAGACAAAAACAATGAAAGCTAAAATTGTTCTTTTCACAGGGGTAATGATTTAAATGTTATCGCTATAAAATTAAGTAAAGTTTTGATAATAAAAAATATTTTATGATATAAATATTAAAATGTGAGTTTATCATTATCTTTTTTAACGTTTCAGGGATCGTGTTTTTCCTTAACTATAGACTTTACGATTTTTTCGTTTATACAATTCATTCATTTTATCCGTTCCGGAAAAAGTAATGCATTCTCACCGGGTTGTAATATTTTAATTAAGTGTAAGCAACGCAAAACAACTTTCGCTTTTTGATGTTAAAAATTTATAATGCTACGATCTTTTAGCGGATTGCCTTATTACATAATCAAAAAAAGCTAGAAAAACGCCAGGGTTCCCGTTCAATTTATTAGCCTCAAAATCTCACACTATCATGTTCGTTTCAACGAAATCATGCGCTCAAGAACAAACATAAAACATAAACAAAGCATAATTTGTTCATATCAAAAATTGGTATTATTTTTGTTGGGGATTAATTGAAGTATTAAACTTTTTTCGATATGGAAATCAAAAAAAATCCGCGAGCGAATTTGGTTAATTATACAAGCTTGTTTTTGATGATGGGGCTTGTGCTGATTTTGTTTACATCGTGGCGCCTTATTGAATACAAAAAATACGATAAAGATTCGTTTAAAGACGAAAAATGGAACGTTCAAAGTGACGATTTGGAAGAAACATTTCAGGTGGAAAAAGAACAACCCAAGCCCAAAGAACAAATCAAAAAACAAGTAATTCCAACGCCGCCCAAAGAAGTGGAAGACGAAGAAGAAGTGGAAACACCCGAATATCAGGATACTTCAACCGACGAAGAAGAAGCTGTGGATGAACCCGAAGATATTGAAACCGCCGATGAAACGGATGAAGACGTGCAAGTAGCTTTCCAATTCGTAGAACAACCGCCCATATATCCGGGGTGTGAAAAATATAAAAACAAAAAAGCCAAGCTAAAAGAATGCATGACCAAAAAAATTCAGCGCTTTATTAACCGGAAATTCAATAAAGATATTGCTAGCGACTTGGGTATTGAAGGGGTGATAACGGTAAACGTTTTCTTCCTGGTAGGCAAAGACGGCAAAGTAACCCAAATCCAAGCCCGGTCATCCTATAAAGAATTGGCGGATGAAGCCAAACGCGTAATTTCACAATTGCCCAAAATGATTCCCGGCGAGCAACGCGGACGCCCCGTTAAAGTACAATATTTCTTGCCCATCAAATTTAGAGTAGAATAAAATCCGACTTAAATCACTTACAATCCCGGTCATTGCCGGGATTTTTTTATAAACCTATGTTACATAAACTGCTATACGGATATAATTTTTTCAGAAAAAATAAAAATATTATACCTTTGTCTCGAAAAGGAGATTTTATGAACGATATTTTTGATAAAATAAGGGAGAAAGGACCGCTTACCCAATTTCGAGACATAGGAGAAGGTTATTTTATGTTTCCCAAGCTCCAAGGAGAATTAGGTCCTCGCATGAAATTCAACGGACAAGAAATGATCATGTGGAGTATCAACGATTACCTGGGCTTGGGCAACCACCCCGAAATCCGTAAAGCCGACGCCGAGGCAGCCGCCAAATGGGGATTGGCATATCCTATGGGATCACGTCCCATGTCTGGGCATACGGATTTACACGAACAACTCGAACGCGAATTGGCCGAATTTTCCGGGAAAGAAGCCGCCTATTTGTTGAATTTCGGCTATCAAGGAAACGTATCCATTATTGATGCTTTGGTCAACAAAAACGACGTCATCGTTTATGACATCGACTCCCATGCCAGCATTATCGACGGCGTTCGTTTGCATCAAGGAAAACGTTTTACCTTTATGCACAACGACGTAGAAAGCCTCGAAAAAAATCTCATACGCGCTCAACGCATTATCGAAAAAACCGGCGGCGGTATTTTGGTCATTTCCGAAGGCGTGTTCGGCATGAGAGGTGAACAAGGCATTTTGAAAGAAATCGTTGAATTAAAGAAAAAATACAACTTCCGCATATACATTGACGATGCACACGGATTCGGAACTTTGGGCGAAGGCGGCCGTGGCACTCATTTTGAACAGGACGTGGTAGACGAAATCGACGTTTATTTCGCCACTTTTGCCAAATCCATGGCCAGCATAGGCGCATTTGTGTCGGGCGATTATGAAGTCATTAAATACCTGCAATACAATATGCGTTCGCAAGTTTATGCCAAATCCATGCCCATGCCATTGGTGGAAGGAGCCCTCAAGCGATTGGATATGATACGATCCCACCCCGAATTGAAAGATCAATTATGGGATGTTGCTTTGCGCCTGCAACACGGATTAACGGAAGCCGGATTCGATATTGGAAAAACCGACACCGCCATCACACCCGTTTACTTACATGTGGATCCGCTCGAAGCGGGAATGCTTGTTCGAGACTTACGCGACAACCATAAAATCTTCACTTCCATCGTGATTTATCCCGTGATTCCCAAAGGCATGATTATCCTGCGATTGATTCCCACCACGCGACACACCCAAGCGGAAATCGACGAAACCATCGAAGCTTTTAAAGCTATCCGGGAAAAGCAAGAAGCCGGTATCTACCGCGAACTGGCCAAAGACATTAAATTATAATTTTCCGGCCAATCGTTGACAAAAAAGGTTTCTTTTCTTAACTTTGTCTTTATGAAAAGAACCGTTGAAGAATACCTCAGTCGTTTATTGTTTCGTTTCGATGCCGTGTCCGTTCACGGATTCGGCGTTTTCGAAAGCGAACACTTTCCCGCCCGATATTTGGAAAAAACCGGTTCGTTTGAACCTCCGCATAAAGAAATTCGTTTCCGGTTTTTACCAGAAATCGAAGATAGCCTGTTAATCGAATTCATTGCCACCGCGGAAAATATTTCTACGGAAAAAGCCCGAAACATACTGGACGAAACCGTTACCCGCTGGAAAAATACCCTACACGAAAAAAACTCTCTTGAATTGGAAGGAATAGGTCATTTCATGCTAATCAATGGCAAACTATTCTTCCATTCAACAAACCGTAATTTCCTGGCGGACGCCTTCGGATTAAAAAGTTTTACCAAACGAAAAATCAAACAAAACGAAATTCGCATCGCAAGCTTTTTGGCGCCGGAAAACGAAAAACAAAACCACAAACCCACCGGATCCGAACCAAAAAAAACCGTTCCGAAACCCACACCGGAAATTTCAAAACCCGTTTTTTCCGATTCGAAAAAAACCGTTTTAGCCAAACGTTCTCCGCTATGGCAATACGCCGCAGCCGCCGTTATCGGCGGTGCATTGTTCCTTTCTCTTTACTTAAACGGAAATACTCCGGTAAATCAGCCGGGCAAGATACCCGTTTATCAAGCTACCTATGAACTTCCCGGAGATTTTCCCGTTATCCGGATCAATACAAACATTCAATCCGGAAATAACCAAACCGCTTCCATTGTTCAAAACAAACCGGACAAAGAAAACAGAATCGCCATCATTGCCGGTGCTTTCCGTTCGAAAACCAACGCCGAAAAAATGCTTCGCAGGCTACAATCGGCCGGATACCCCGCTTCCATTACCGGCCAAAACCGAAAAGGTTATTGGCTGGTGGCTTATCAAACATTCCTTTCGCGTAACGAAGCGGAAGCAAAACTCTCGGTAATCAAACGGAAAGTGAACCCCTATGCTTGGATAAAAGAATAAAACTTTCATTCGCTTGTGAAACCTTTTTACAACCGGCTATACGAAAAGCTTAAAAAAATTCATATATTCACAACAAATTTTCTCCTATGAAAAAACTTTGGATTACATTAGGCATTTTGGCGCTATTGGCTTTGATGGCATTTCAATGGGTCAAATCTTTTCAAAACAACGCCGTAGGCTACGAAGAAGGGATCAACAAACAATGGGCTAACGTGGAAAGCGCCTATCAACGCCGTGCCGACCTTATTCCCAATTTGGTCAATACGGTCAAAGGTTACGCCAAGCACGAAAAAGAAACCCTTGAAGCGGTAATCAAAGCCCGTGCCCAAGCCACGCAAATAAAAATCGACCCTGCCAATCTTACACCGGAAAAATTGGCTCAATTTCAAAAAGCACAACAAGGACTTTCGGGAGCATTAAACCGGTTGCTACTGGTAGTGGAACGTTACCCCGAATTAAAAGCCGATAAACATTTTCTCGAATTACAAAGCCAATTGGAAGGAACCGAAAACCGAATTAACGTGGAACGCAACAAATACAATCAAGCCGTTCAGGTTTACAATACTTATATCAGACGTTTTCCCAACAACATTTTGGCTTCCATGTTCGGATTTAAACCCAAAGCCTATTTCCAAGCGGAAAAAGGAGCCGAAAAAGCGCCCAAGGTTCAATTCTGATACATGAAAAAAGAATTTCTTTGGTTTCTGACCGATCTTGACGAACAGGAAATACTACAAGCCATCCGCGAAGCGGAAACACAAACCTCCGGCGAAATCAGAGTGCACTTGCATGCCGGCGGTTCCGGAAATGTCTACGAAGAAGCGGTCAAAACCTTTCATCGATTGGGAATGCATAAAACGGCTTTGCGCAACGGAATCCTGTTTTATATCGATACGGAAAGAAAAAAATTCGCTGTCATCGGCGATGAAGGCATCCACCGTCATGTAAAAGATAATTTTTGGAAAGAAACCGCCGAAATTTTAGAACAACATTTCGCAAAAAAAAACTTCAAGGAAGGTTTAATCGAAGCAATATTATACACCGGCCGGGCTTTGAAGAATTACTTCCCGTGGCTGGAAAACGATGTGAACGAATTACCCGATGAAATTTCATACGATTAAAACTTACGGCTTTATTCTTTTTTGGTTTTTCAATATCGGCGTTTACGGTCAAAAAACCGAATTCCCCTTGGAAAAAGACGGCTTACCACCCGTTCCCGAAATACAAACTTCCGTATATGATTATGCGCAAATTCTCCCGGATCAACAGGAAAAACAGCTGAAACAAAAACTCATTCGCTACGCCGACACTACTTCCACACAAATCGTTATTGTCACGGTTCCGAAACTACCCGGCGTCAATCTTAATTTTTGGGCGGCTCAATGGGCCGAAAAATGGGGCATCGGAATAAAGGGAAAAGACAACGGAATCCTCATTGTCGTCGCTCCGAATGACCGTAAAGTAGTCATTCAAACCGGTTATGGGGTGGAAGACCGTCTGACCGATGCTTTGGCAAGAAGAATTATCGAAAATATTTTCATACCTCATTTTAAAAAAGGAGATTACTACGGCGGTTTAGACCGTGGAACCGATGTTATTATAGACCTTTTGTCCGGCAAGTTTCAAGCAAAAACCACCGGTATTGACGATTCGCCCGATTGGCTTGCCCTGCTACTGATTTTTATTGTATTGGTCTTATTCATTTATTGGTTGTCCCGTCACAGCGGAAAGGGCGGAGGCGGCTATACGATCGATCGGGAAGGACCGGTGATTTGGGGTTCGCCATTCGGCGGATCATCCGGCGGAAATTGGGGAGGAAGCCCGGGCGGAAGCGGTTGGGGCGGCGGTTTTTCGGGCGGCTTTGGCGGCGGAAGTTTCGGCGGAGGAGGAGCCAGCGGAAGTTGGTAATGAAAATCATAAAATTTTCACCGGTCATTATATGCGTTTTAGGTAGAAAAATGTAAGCTTAAGCATAAGTTTTCATATTTTGCTACAAGAAAAATATTCCGTATATTTGCAACCGCTTTAACGGTGGATTATTGACCCGGTAGCTCAGTAGGTAGAGCATCTCCCTTTTAAGGAGAGGGTCCTGAGTTCGAGCCTCAGCCGGGTCACTTTTAGTGTGAAGAAGATCTTTTTATTTTTTTACGACCCGGTAGCTCAGTAGGTAGAGCATCTCCCTTTTAAGGAGAGGGTCCTGAGTTCGAACCTCAGCCGGGTCACCAAAAGCGCACGTGGCGGAATTGGTAGACGCGCTAGGTTGAGGGCCTAGTGGCCGTTTAGGCCGTGCAGGTTCAACTCCTGTCGTGCGCACTTTGTTCTTCTCTTTTCACACCATCGTTTTTTCATAAAAAATTTTTCAGTTTACAATCAAATCCGTTTCGTTGGTTACAAGAATAGCAGTATAACCGAAGAACAAACATATCTTGCTAGATTCCTCTGTATTTTCTGTAGAACCATTCCATACTCAAGAAGAGAACTGCTATCAACAGCCAAATATATTGATCGGTCAAGTGCTTTTTTTGCTTAATCAAACGGATTTTACCTTTCAAATCAGGTGAATTTTTCAAATACTCCGCCAAAGTTTTCGCTTGACCCTGATAAAATACCTTCCCTCCCGTATAGTCGGCTAATTGCGTGAGTTTTTCCGTTTGTGCAATATCCGGTTGCTCGCGTTTAGGCGGCAAAACGATGAACATACCTTGCTTGGCGATTTGATAATCGTCATAAACGGCCGTAAAAGTATAACGTCCCGGCGTCAATCCCGAGACCTGCGTTTCAAAATAAGGATTGTTATAGTAAAGTTTCAAATTTTGACGTTTTCCCGTGCTGTCGGTTAAAATCAAACGTAAACGCGCTTGACGGTTTTCTTCCCAAAGGGTATTATAGGCCTGCAAACGAATTTTCACCGGTTTCCCGGAAGGATATCGTTCACGGTAATCCAATATCAACAAATTTTTTCCCGGTTTTCGCAGCAGATAAGTAACTGTTTTTTCTATCCATTGTTCCGTGAAATTTCCGGATTTGTTTCGTTTTTTTTCCAACAACAACCAACGCCAAAGTCCGCTTCCGAAAGTAGCCGCCACATAGCGTTCGGGAAAATAAACCGTTAGCGGTTGACCGGTTTTTATATTTTTGATTTTCGCATAAAATAAAATTTTTCCCGGTTCCTTCAAGTATATTTCACCGTATACATCCTTCAAAGCCGGATGTTGTTCCGCCTCGAATGACGGCAATTGAAACAAATCGAAAGCAGGATTATAGATCGCCAAATATTGTTCTTTCAAACCGTTATATGAAAGTTTTTTCCCGAATAAACCGTTCCAACGATTCAATGCCATCCAATCGGTGAAGTGACCGGTGATATACCAAATCGCTTCTTTTCGTTCGGTCAAAGCTTCGCATTGGCGGCGTCCCGGCTGAATAGCAATAATCAAATCGTATTTTTTTCCCTGACGAATCACGCTGTCCAATTCAACTTTATAAGTTTTTATGCGGGATAAAACCCTTCTCAACGCTCCTACATCGGGATGAATTTTTCCGGTCAAAATAAGAATGTGTGCCGACTGTTCTTCCACTTTGATATGTATGGTCCGGCGATTATTCGATTTGATTTTTTCCATCGCAAACGGAACCGCTTCCACCGTCAAGGTTTGCCAACCCGGTTTTTCGGCCTTCAAACGAATTTGTAACGAACGATAAGCATGTTCCTTATCAAATTCCATGTATTTTTCGAAAAGCTTATATTTACCGTTTTTAACAATGATTTTAGTTTTTATTTTTCCCTCGGGACGGTCATAAGCCACATAAGGACGGATAATAAAATCGTTTCCCAATCCCACGCGCCTGTTATAATCCACACGATCAATGCGTAAATCGGGAAACTGTGCCGTGTCGCCCGTCACCACCGGGAAAACCTGCATCCGGTCGGCAGGACTCAAAATATAGCGATAATCATTGCCTACGGTTGATTGCCCGTCGGTTAGTAAAACCACGGCCGCTTTTTCGTTTTCTTTTTCTTCTTTCAAACGTTTCAGAGCCGCCGCAATATCTGTTTCTCCCGCGTAAGTTCCGGATTGCTTATGCAAAATCGTATCGAAATAATAAACTGAAATATTAAACTTGGAAAGTAAATCCCGGTTTCGGAACAAACTGTCAACCGTTTTTTTAATTAAATCGCCGTAATTTTTTACCGAAACGGTATTATCGGCCAAAATAAATAATTGGGGTTTTATCGTTTCTCTCCGCTTCAACAAATAAATGGGATTAAACAAAAACAAAAGCATGAAAAACAAAGAAACCGTCCGTAAAGCAAACAACAATTTTTCCTTGCGCGGCGAATAGAAAAAAGCACTTACTCCTGCTGCCACCGGCAAGAGTAATAAGAATATAACTATTTGATTTATAGTCATTTACATTAACATTCCGCCATCTACCACCAAAACTTGACCGGTGATATAATCGCTCATGTCCGAAGCTAAAAATACACATGCACCGGCCACATCTTCAGGTTTTCCCGTGCGACGCAAGGGAATGCGATTTTTCCAATCTTCCAACACCTTTTCGTCCAAAGCCGCCGTCATTTCCGTTTCGATAAATCCCGGCGCAACCACATTGCACCGAATATTACGGCTTCCCAATTCCTGTGCGACCGATTTACTAAATCCGATAATTCCCGCCTTGGATGCAGCATAATTCGCCTGCCCAGCATTTCCGCTTATTCCCACTACACTTCCTATATTGATAATGCTTCCTTTTCTTTGCTTCATCATGGAACGTATAACCGCCTTGGTCATATTAAAAACCGATTTTAAATTGGTATTTATCACCCGGTCGAAATCTTCTTCGCTCATGCGTAGCAACAAAGTGTCCTTGGTGATGCCGGCATTATTGATCAGCACATCGATTTTTCCGAAATCCACCAACACTTGCTCCACCGTTTTCTGTGCCTGAACAAAATCGGCGGCATCGGATTGATACGCTTTCGCTTTTATACCCATGGATTTAAGTTCGTTTTCCAAAATTTTGGCCTTTTCGACGGACGACCTATAGGTGAATGCCACATCGGCTCCTTGCTCGGCCGATTTCAACGCAATTCCTCGTCCGATCCCGCGCGAAGCACCTGTTATCAATACTGTTTTTCCTGCTAATAATCCGTTCATATTCGTTTTGATTTATAATTGATTCAAAGATAAACGAATTTTCAAAAATCGAATTTTTAAATCCGAACAACAATATTTATATCTTTTTTTTCTTTTGTAAATAAATGAATAAACAATATTGATAATATTTCACTGTTGAAACCCCTCAAAATTATATAACAAATTGATTATAAACATTTTATGATGGATAATTTGGTTTAATAGACGTTGGTAGCATGTTGAAAACTTCTAAAAATTTTACTTGTATTTTTCCCGTTTTCGATTAATGCAAAATTCCGTTGTAAAATCCAAATTTTTTATTCACGAAATTTCTGTTTTTTTTTCACAAATCCGGTTATTGAAAATCAATGAGAAAAAAAAATTTTTTTTCGGTTTTCAACAATGTTTTTGACATCCTTTTTTGGGGTTGTATTTTTGTGTTAGCCAAATGATCATGTTGTTTTTATCGGCATGATATAATGTTTGTCTTCAACCTAAAATCAAAATTCATTAACTTTGAAAAAAATAATTTCCATGGAAAAAACCAAGATAATTGCTTTGGGCAATGATCATGCGGGATATGAATATAACGCCGCCATTGAAGAAATGCTGAAGGAAAAAGGTTATGAAGTATTAAATTTCGGAACCCGGACAGGCGAATCGGTGGATTATCCGGATTATATTCATCCCGTTGCCGAAGCCGTGGAAACCGGACGCGCCGCTATGGGAATTATTTTATGCGGTAGCGGTAACGGAGCCGTCATCACCGCCAATAAACATCAAGGTATTCGTGCCGCGCTCTGTTGGTCGCGCGAATTAACGGAATTGGCTCGAAAACATAATGATGCCAACATATTAAGTCTGCCCGCCCGGTTTATTTCGAAATATCAGGCACTTGAATATGTACGTGTTTTTCTCGAAACCCCTTTTGAAGGTGGCAGACATGAACGCCGCATAAAAAAAATTCCTTGGATTCATTGAACCTTGAGACGAGTATCTCCAATACGTCAGCGTTTAAATCGCTATATCAGGCTTTATTATAGGCGCGAATGGGTTAAACATTTTTTCGTTTTCGTGCTAGGAGTGTCCTTGCTTTTGATTTTTTCGGGTTTGCTGGAAATGGCTTTTTGGTTAAAACCCAAATATAAAGTTATCTTGTTGATAATCAATACATTGTTATTTATTTATTTCACCGGATGTCACTTGCTTTATCCTTTATTGCAGTATTTAGGCTTTTTCCGGGATTTAACTGCAGAACAAGTGGCACGGCATTTGGGAAAACAAATATCCGCCATCTCCGACCGTTTAATCAATTATTTGGAACTCGAAAATCTCGAAGGATATGATTTAAGCCTCCTTCAAGCCGAATTACAAAGACGTGAAAATCAATTGTTAAGCTACAATTGGAAAAACTGGTTTCCGCGTGTTCATTTGGCTCGATATCTCTATTGGCTTTTTATTCCTTTGTTCATTATTGCCCTATTGAAAATTTCGGGACATTACAAAGCCTTTACTTCGTCGTTTGAACGATTGCAGGCCGTTCATCAAACTTTTCAACCCCCCCCGCCTTTCGATTTGCAACTTTTATCCCCGCTTACCGCTTCGGCCGACAGCGTTTATACACTTAAAGTGTCGGTACTCGGAGAAAATGTGCCCGAGCAAATTTATTTTTTCACTTCCGAAAATTCACTACCACTGGCCAAAATCAACGATACTTTATTCTTTCTTCAATTGTCAGACGTATCAAAAGATATTGATTTTCAACTCATTGCATCGGGCTACCATTTTGGACCTTTTCATTTGAATGTGGTCCATGCCCCGTCTGTTGCCCATTATACAATTCGATTGCAATATCCGGATTATACCCGTTTTCAAGGCGATACGGTCACCGGAAGTGCATATTTGAAGGTTCCCGAAGGAACCCGTGTGGATTTAACCGCTTTTACACAATATACCGATTACGTTAAAATTTCAAAACCAATTGATTATCAATTTGATAAATCCATCCTCCATCTCAGTTTCGTCGCACGAAAATCAGGGAGATTGGAAATCCGGTTATTTAATAGCCAAACCGTTTCATCCGTATCATTTACTTTGGAAATGGAAGTTATTCCCGATCGTAAGCCACTTCTTAACGTCATCCAAAAACGCGATTCATCCGTGGTAAACCGGAGACATTTCCTGTTGGTCAGTGCCACAGACGATTATTTGCTATCACGTTTTGAATTGCATTATAAAACCGGTAAACAAAACGATTACCAGAAAACGATTATTCTTTACGGAATCAACTTGCCGTATTTGAAATCCGTGTTGATTTTTCCTGTGGATTTTCATTTGCCCGATACACTCTCGTATGACTATTTTTTACGCATTTACGACAATAAATCACCCGTTCCCCAATACACCGATTCACCTGTATTTCGTTTTGAACCAGCCATTTCCAACCCCATTCAATCCGAAAGGGTTCAACGAAACTTTTTATCGCATTTGCAAGGGAATTTGAATAAATTTCAAAAACAAAACAAAGCTGTCAATCAAACTTTGCAACGCTTGCAAACCACTCGAAAACCGGATTGGGAAATCAAACGGGAAATCAATAGTCTTATTCAAAACAATCAACGGGAAAAACAACGTCTTCAAAGACTTTTGGACGATATGCAACGTATGATGCAAAAATACAAGCGAAAGGCTTCCGATAAACCGAAAGCCGAAACGATAGCCAAGCGAATGGAAGAATTGCGCAAAAGCGTTCAAAACGACAGTTTGAGTCGTGAACTTCAAAAATTGCTCGATCAAATGCGCAAAATGAAAATGCTCGATAAACTTAAGGAAATGGAAATGCAACAACAGATGCAACAGAAATCTTTGGAACGCTTGCTCGAGCTAACCAAACGCTTTTTTATCGAAGAAAAAATGAAAATGTTGGCTGACAGCATCAATCGATTAGCCGAACGACAAAAGGAATTGGCAAAGGAAAATAATCCCGAAGAACTTCAACAACAAAAACAACTCAATCAACGCACGGATAGCTTATCCAAATCCTTTAAGCAACTCATGAACTTAAACAAGGAATTAAAAAATCCCATGTCTTTACCCGATATACAAACGGAAATGAAAACTGCCCGAATGTTTCAAAAAAATGCATTGAACCTTTTGCAAAATTCCCGGCAATCCAATAAAATGCAAAATAAAGCAGCCGAACAATTGACTAAAGCGGCCATGATATTGCAAAGCATGATGAACCAAAGTGCACAGTCCGTTGAAAAAGAAGATTTGAATAAAATTAAAATATTGATATTCAATTTATTGCAAATTTCTTTCAATGAAGAGAAACTAGCATCAATAACTTTGGAAAACAATTATGCTTTTTCACGTGTATTGGTGGAGCATAATACAATGATTAATGTATTGCAGAACGTATCCGATACTTTATATGCCATTGCCTCGCGTCAACCTGCCGTCAGTCAGGATATGTTCAATGCTTTGCATGCGGCTGAATTTCATGCAACGCAATCCGTGAAATATTTACAAGACCGCCATACCGGTATGTTTAAGCTTCACGAACAGTCTCTTTTTGAGCAAATAAACCGTTTGATTTATCTTTTGAATTTATTTTTGGACACACAACAAAGTGCTTCTCTTTCCAAATCCCAAGGAGGCGGACAAGGTAACGAACCACAACTATCGGATAGAATAAAAAAACAAGCCGGAAAAATATCCCGTTCCATGCAAGAGATGCTCAAGCAAATGCAACAAGGTCAAAAACCCGGTCAAAATAACCGCAACGGTCAAAATAATCCCAAGGGTGTATTTTCCATTTATAAAGAACAGCAACGCTTGAAAGATTTATTGCGTCAATATGAAAGTCAAAATTTTTCGCCGCACATTCGACAATTGAACGAACGCTTGGATAAATTATCGAATCGATTGTTGCGTGAAGGAATAAACCCTTCCGTATACAAGGAATTTTTGTCGCTACAATATGAATTACTGCAATTGACAAAGGCGGCTTATCGTCAAAAAAATTCAAAGCAACGTCAATCAAGAACTTTCGAGGAACAATTCACCATTCCCGATAGCATTCGCTTGAACCTTATCATGCGTTATTTTCCGCATTTGGAAGAAATCAAATATTATTCCTTACCACTGACACCGTATTACAAGGAAAAATATCAAAATTATAAGCATCAAATGCCATGATTTTATTTGAATTCTCCGAATCCATACAACCGGAATTGCCAGTTGATTTAAAGTTACTCGAAGCATGGTTAATGCGATGTGCGCGTCGCCACCGGTATGAAATATCCTTTGTCCGCTATTATTTCACCGATAACCGCGAAATCGTACAAATCAACCGGGAAGTTTTTAATAGGACCTACCCTACGGATGTGATAAGTTTATACATACCCATTTTTTCACAAAAATTAAACGGCGAGATTTTCATATCAATCGAACAAGTAGTGGAAAATTCACGTGAATATCAAGTCGAATACGGGATGGAATTTTTACGGGTTGCTGTTCACGGATTATTACACTTGTGCGGATACGACGATCAAACCGAAGAACAACGTTTGTTGATGCGCCGGTATGAAGACGAATGTTTATCGCTTTTTTCGTAACTTTGCAAACCTTTAAATATTCCAAATGTTCCACGTGAAACATGTATCGTTATCCGACAAAATATGATATTGTCATAGTAGGTGCGGGGCATGCAGGATCCGAGGCCGCGGCGGCAGCGTCGCGTATGGGAATGAAAACCTTGCTCATAACTTTGGATTTGACCAAAATCGCACAAATGAGTTGCAATCCCGCTATGGGTGGTATAGCCAAAGGGCAGATCATTCGTGAAATCGATGCTTTGGGCGGTTTATCCGGAATCGTATCCGATAAAAGTGCCTTGCAGTTTCGTATGTTAAATCGCAGTAAAGGACCCGCCATGTGGAGCCCGCGAACCCAAAACGACCGCTTGTTGTTTTCCAAAATTTGGCGCGAAGCTTTGGAAAAAATACCCCGTCTTGACCTTATGGCGGATATGGTAACGGGTATAAGAGTGGAAGGAGAAAGCGTGACCGCCGTGAAGACGTCGTTGGGGCTTTTGATTGAAGCCAGAGCTGTTATTTTGACAGCCGGCACTTTTCTGAACGGAAAAATTTTTATAGGTAAACATAGCGTAAAAGCCGGGCGAATCGGTGAACCAGCGGCATACGGCATCACCGAAAATTTGATTGATTTGGGATTTGAAGCAGGACGCATGAAAACCGGCACACCGCCTCGAGTGGATGCACGAACCATAGATTTTTCCAAAATGGAAGAGCAGAAAGGCGATGAAAATCCCGGAAAATTTTCTTTTTTACCCGGTGTAAAACCCTTATCCAAGCAGTTATCTTGTTATATTACCTATACTAATCCGGTTGTTCACGACACGTTGCGTATAGGTTTTCGCGAAAGTCCTTTGTTTCAAGGAGAAATTCAAGGTGTGGGTCCGCGTTATTGCCCTTCCATTGAAGATAAAATCGTTCGGTTTTCGGATAAAGAGCGTCATCAATTATTTCTCGAACCTGAAGGTTGGAACACGTATGAAATGTATGTTAACGGTTTTTCCACTTCATTACCTATTGACGTTCAGACTCAATCGCTACGTCGTATTCCCGGCATGGAAAACGTCAAAATCATACGCTACGGCTATGCCATAGAATACGATTATTTCCCGCCCACCCAATTGTATAATACTTTGGAAACCAAGCGGATTCGCAATTTGTATTTCGCCGGTCAAATCAACGGCACCACGGGATACGAAGAAGCAGCAGCGCAAGGAATTATGGCCGGAATCAACGCCGCACTACGTTTACAGGATCGAGAACCTTTTATTTTGAATCGTGATCAGGCTTATATCGGGGTTTTAATTGACGATTTGGTCACTAAAGGCACGGACGAACCTTACCGGATGTTTACTTCACGCGCTGAATTCAGAACCCTTTTGCGACAAGATAACGCCGATTTGCGACTCACACCGTTATCACACCGTTTGGGTTTGGCATGTGACGAACGCATGCGAGTTGTGGAAGAAAAACAACGTCAAATTTCCAGATTAATCGATTTTATTCAACGCCAAAGCGCCTCGCCCGAAGAAGTAAATCCCGTTTTGGAATCGGTTTCCACACCGGCAATCAAGCAGTCTTTCAAATTAAAAAAAATATTATCGCGTCCGCAATTAAACAAACGGGATTATTTAAAAATACCCGTTTTTAAAAAATTTGTAGAAGACAATCGAATAAGCGAAGAAGCTTTAATGCAACTGGAAATACATTTGAAGTATGAAAAATACATAGAAAAAGAAAAAGCCAATGCGCAAAAGATGAGAAATTTGGAAGATATAACCATTCCCGAGAATTTTGATTTTGATAAAATACCTTCTTTATCCTTCGAAGGAAGGGAGAAACTGAAGAAAATCCGCCCGCGTAATATCGGTCAGGCTTCCCGAATCAGCGGGGTTTCCGTTTCGGATATTCAAATTTTGTTGGTTTACATGGGTAGATAAATGTTTCACGTGGAACATTAGATTTGCTTGACGAAAGTATTTTCGTGGTTTTTTATATTTTCACTTCGTATCGACCGTTGATGGTTTCGGTGTGTTTTTCCGCCAAGTCGATTGTTATCAGGATTCGATGGTGTTTTAAATCGGGTTCGATTTTAATTTTTCCTTTTTTTGCCGGATGATATCCGGAATCCGGGTGAAAAGCCATAAAACCCGAAAAGGTGTCGATTTTTTTCAATTCCCGATCGATAAATTCTTTTTTGTCTATGGTTTTAGGCAAGTTGAATAGAACGACGTAATCCATTCCGCTGTCCGGTAACGGGTGAACCAAATCGATTCGTTTGGTGATGCTTACGGCAAACCCGTCGGCCGGCGCCAAAACGGGATAAAATTTTCCCGCGCCGTCTTTTTTCCAAACAAAATGTTTTCCCGGAATGATTCGGATTTCGGTTTTTATGATTTTATCCGCCAACGTATCGGTTTTTTGCGAGATGACAGGTGAAGAAATTTTTTGCGTGTCAAAAGCTTTGTTTCCCGCGCATCGAAAAAATAATACAATGAATAATCCGCTCAGCCAAAATAAGTTTTTCATGCTATTGAAATTTTATAACGGCAATTTAATCAAAGCAAACAAAATGCCAAAAACATTTTTTGAAAATTTCAATTTTTTTTGTAATTTTATTACGATAAAATTTGCGACCATGAAAATACAAAAAATTCTTGTTCCGGTGGATTTTTCGCAACGTTCCGAAGAAGCGTTAAAAATCGCCGCTCAAATCGCCCGGAAAACCGGAGCGGAAATTATTTTACTTCATTTGATTGATTTGCCGTCCAATGAAGTGGGTATGTTCCATAACGGAGTTCCCACCGGTCCCGCCGCTATCATTCTCATGGAGACGGCCCGGGATAATTTTGAAAAACTATTGGAAAAAGATTATCTTGAAGGTCTTCGGGTGGAAGATTTTGTGGATTTCAATAAACCCTTTGAAGGTATTTCGGAATACGCCGAAGAAAAAAATGTCGATTTAATCGTAATGGGTTCGCATGGTGTTACGGGATTGGACAGCTTCTTTGTAGGTTCCAATACCGAAAAAGTGGTGAGAACTTCGCGCATTCCCGTGCTGGTGATTAAAAAGCCCGTGGAAAATTTCGATTTGAAGAAAGTGATCTTCGCATCGTCATTTAAAGAAGAGTGCCACCGGTGTTTTGCTCAATTGATTCGATTCATCGAAATTTATCAACCTGATGTTAAGCTATTACGTGTCAATACGATAACGAATTTCTTAGCCACGCATGAAAGTGAGAATATCATTGAAGATTTCTTGCAAAAGCATAAAGATACCGGATTTGATTTGAATTTTGAGAAGGTCGTTTATGACGATTACTCGGTTCAGCAAGGTATTTTTAATTATGCCGACAAAATCGATGCGGATTTGATAGCTTTAGCTACGCACGGACGCCAAGGTTTAATGCACTTTTTGCAAGACAGCATCGCCGAAGATGTGGTTAATAAAGCCGAACGCAATATTTTGACTTTTAGGATCGAGAAGAAAAAATAATGCAATTTCTTGGTTATCAATAATTTGATAGAATTGTGCTTTTGGGAGCGGTCAATTGTTTTTTCGGCAAGGTTTTTTTCCGGCTTTTAAAATGATTTTTGGTACCTTTATGCCGGTATAGAAACAAGGAATGAAAATATTCCATTCGCGTTGGTTTTTTTTGGCGCTCAGATTTTTCACACTAAGCGTGCGTTTTTTGTTTGTCGCTTTATTTTTCCGTTATTCCGAAGCCGAATACGGTGCTTTTGCATTGGTGGCAACGGCCGTAACCCTCGGGGTATATGTGCTCGGGTTGGATTTTTTTCATTATGCCAACCGTGAATTATTGAAGGAAGAGAGCCGTATGGCCCATGTACTTCTGCATCAATTTCTGTTTTATTTGCCTGTTTATGTGCTTTTTTTACCCCTTTTTTATTTGTTTTTTCGTTTCGGTTTTTTGGATAAACACTATCTTTTCCGGTTTTATGCCGTATTGATAGCCGAACATTTGTCTTTTGAAGTGCACCGGATTTTGTTTGTGCTTAAACGACCTTTGGCGGCCAATGTCAATTTGTTTTTTCGAAACGGTGCTTGGATGCTTTTGGCCATGGTTCATTTTCTTTGGAAGCATGAAATCGACGTGCGTTCTTTGTTGATTTATTGGTTGATAGGCGATATATTATCATTTTCGGTTCTAGGAAAGCAATGGAAGTCTTTCGGGCGTTTTTCCAAGGCGGAAGCAATAAGGATTAACCGGGCATGGATTAGGAAAGGTTTCCGGGTGAGTTTACCTTTCTTTTTGGCTACGTTGAGTTACAAGATCATCGAATTCTCCGATCGTTATATGATTGACTGGTATTGGGATAAGAAGCAAGTGGGTATTTACGCTTTTTTTTCGGGAATGTCCGTTTTGGTTAATACGGTGGTTTATACGGCGGTAATTTCGCTTATGTTTCCTACCCTGCTTCAATTATTAATGAAAAGAAATCCCGATTTTTTCGCGTATTTTAAACAATTCAAGCGAAAGGTTTTTTGGTGGACCGTGATTTCGGCTACGGCCGTATTGGTAATGATGCCTTTTGTTTTGATTTTGCTGGGCAAGCGGGAGCATTTGCACTATTATTCCGTTTTTGTGATTTTGACTTTGGCCAATGTTTTTCTGAATTTATCATTGATCGGACATTATGTTTTATACGGTTATCACGGAGAGCGTTGGATTTTCGGCATTACGTTTTCGGCGGCAATACTTAATGTGGTGATGAATTTTTTCTTGATTCCGGGTTACGGGATAAAAGGAGCCGCAATATCCACTTTTATGGCTTTTTTGGCTATTTGGTTATTTAAACGCTTGAAAGCCAAGCAATATTTAGTTCGTTTCAAAAGCCAAGCGAAATGATGTAAATTTGCTTTCGGTTAGCAATTTAAAAAACTTATATGAAAATAAGCGTTATCGGAACCGGGTATGTAGGCTTGGTAACCGGCACATGTTTGGCCGAATCGGGGAACGAGGTGGTTTGTGTGGATATCAACGAAGCCAAGATAAAAAAGATGCAATCGGGCGAAGTTCCCATTTACGAACCCGGGTTGGAAGTATTATTTAAGCGGAATATCAAAGCCGGAAGATTACATTTCACGACGGATTTGTCCGAAGGCGTCGAGCATGGCGAGATAATTTTTCTGGCTTTGCCTACGCCCGAGGATGAAGACGGAAGCGCCGATTTATCTTATGTGATGCAAGTGGCTGGCGATATCGGAAAATTACTGAAGGAAAAACGGCTAAGCGAATATAAAATCATTGTAAACAAAAGTACCGTTCCTGTGGGCACTGCGGACAAAGTGAAGGAAGTCGTTCGTTTGCATGCGCCGGAAGCGGATTTTGATGTAGTTTCCAACCCCGAATTTTTGCGTGAAGGTTTTGCCGTGGATGATTTTATGAAACCCGAGCGAGTGGTAATCGGGACAACGTCGGAACGGGCGGCGGAAAAAATGAAAAGATTATACAAGCCGTTTGTTCGTTCGGGGAATCCCATTTTGATTATGGACGAAAGGTCGGCGGAAGTTACCAAATACGCCGCCAATGCTTTTTTGGCCATGAAAATCAGTTTTATGAACGAAATTGCCAATTTTTGTGAACTGACCGGTGCCGACGTGGACAAGGTGCGAATAGGTTTGGGCACCGATTCGCGCATCGGGAAGCGTTTTCTTTTTCCGGGTATCGGATACGGCGGTTCATGCTTTCCAAAGGATGTCAAGGCATTATATAAAACCGGCCGGGATTTCGGCTATGAATTTAAAATTTTAAAATCCGTTATAGAAGTAAACGAACGTCAACGTAAATCACTCATTCCCAAGATTTTAGATTATTTCGAAGGAGATTTGAAAGCCAAGAAACTGGCCGTTTGGGGATTGTCATTCAAACCCGAAACCGATGATATTCGCGAAGCGCCTTCATTGGTGCTGATAGAGGAATTATTGAAACACGGGGCGCAAATTACCGCTTATGACCCCGAGGCTATGGAAAATACAGGCCGGCGTTTGGGAAATCGTATCGATTATGCCGAAAATCCTTATGATGCTTTGCGTGATGCCGATGCATTGGTGATCAGCACCGAATGGAATGCTTTTCGCAATCCCGATTTCGATAAAATGCAACAATTGATGAAGTATCCCGTTATATTCGACGGAAGGAATATTTACGATCCGGATAATATGCGCGATAAGGATTTTATTTACTTTTCGGTAGGCCGTAAACCCGTAAATCAAGTCAGGAAGCTATGGAAAGAGTTTTGATTACGGGTGTTGCCGGTTTTATAGGTTCTCACTTGGCCGACCGGTTTTTGGCCGAAGGGTTTGAAGTTGTCGGTTTGGATAATTTTATTACGGGAAATCCCAAAAATATCGAACACTTATCGGGAAGGGATGATTTCCGTTTTGTTAAACACGATGTTTCCGTTCCTTTTTACATTGATGAAAAAATCGATTATGTATTGCATTTCGCATCGCCCGCCAGCCCTGTTGACTATTTAAAGATTCCCATTCAAACGATGAAAGTGGGGTCGTTGGGGACGCACAATATGTTGGGTTTGGCCAAGAAACACAAGGCACGAATTTTGGTTGCTTCCACGTCGGAAGTTTACGGCGACCCGCTGGTGCATCCGCAGAAGGAAGATTATTGGGGAAATGTGAATCCGGTAGGTCCTCGCAGTGTTTATGACGAAGCCAAGCGTTTTCAGGAGGCTTTGACGATGGCTTATTACCGTTTTCATTCGGTGGATGTGCGCATTGTTAGGATTTTTAATACTTACGGGCCGCGTATGCGCTTGAATGACGGGCGTGTAATACCGGCGTTTATCGGGCAAATTTTGCGGGGCGAGAATCTGACTGTTTTCGGCGACGGAAGTCAAACCCGTTCGTTTTGTTATATTGACGATCAAGTGGAAGGTATCTACCGCTTGCTTATGAGTGATTATGTAGGTCCGGTCAATATTGGCAATCCCGAGGAAATCAGCATTTTGGATTTTGCAAAAGAATTATTGAATTTAACAAATAATTCCGAATTACAAATTGATTTCAAGCCGTTGCCGCAGGATGATCCCAAACGTCGTTGTCCGGATATTAGCTTGGCACGGGATCTTTTGGACTGGGAACCACGCATAGGCCGGAAGGAAGGTATGAAGCGAACCTTGGATTATTTTCATTCGCTAACGCCCGAAGAAATCAAACAAGCCGAACATAAGGATTTTTCCCGGTATATCAAACCTTGAAACCTTTAAGCTCTTTAGAATTGTAAAAAATATGTTTAAGCTATGAAAAAAGGAAAGCACCGTTATTCTTTTTTGATAATGCCGGGCATTTTCGTGCTCGACATTTTGATTTTATCCTGTTTCGGGTTCAAGACTTTCCGGACGGGCCTTGCTTTATCTTTATTTTTGATTGTTTATTGGTTTGCATTGGCATTTTTTACGGGTTATTACAGGCTTTATCGGTATTCGGTTTATAATGACTTATTGTCCAAATATTTCAGGCATATTTTTCTGTATAACATCAGTTTATTGGCTTTGATGAAATTTTTTCCCGTTGCATTGTCCGGTAAAGAATTGATTTACGCCTTGCTTTTGATGGATTTGCTGTTTTTTTTGGAGAAAACTTTTATCTTCGTTATTTTGAAAAAATACCGTTCCCGGGGATATAACATCAGGCATTATGTGATATTCGGCTATAATGAAGAAATAGAGACTTTTCAGAAATTTTTGGATAAGCGTTCCGATTACGGGTACCGTTTTTCGGGATATTTTGCCGACAATAACAAAGCGCATCCCTTGCGAAAAGGAGGATTCGAAGAGGGCATTCGGTTGATTAAAGAAAATCCCAAGGATATCGATGTAATTTTTGTTTCGCTTCGGGAGTTTGACGACGGTCGTTTGGAGCAGCTCAATAAATTGGCGGCGGAACATTTTATTAAAATCAAATACATTCCCGACAATACGAATCTTTTCAAGAAAAAATTAATTGTCGAGTATTTTGAGTATTATCCGGTATTATCGCCGCAAAAATCGCCACTGGACGAGCCGTTCAATGCTTTTGTGAAAAGGCTGTTTGATATTGTTTTTTCGTTGTTTGTGATTGTTGTTTTTCTTTCTTGGATTACTCCGATATTGGCTTTGTTAATCAAGCTCGAATCCAAAGGACCGGTTTTTTTCAAGCAAAAACGTAACGGTAGGAATTTCGAGGAATTTACGTGTTTAAAATTTCGATCTATGGTTCCCAACCGTTATGCCGACATCAAGCAAGTGAGTAAAAACGATAAGCGAGTTACCAAAATCGGAAAATTTTTGCGCAAGACCAGTATTGACGAATTGCCGCAATTTTTTAATGTATTAAAGGGTGATATGTCCGTGGTTGGTCCGCGACCGCATATGGTCAAAGAAAATCATCGCTTCAAGGAGATGGTGGAGAATTTTCAGGAAAGGCATTATGTGCTGCCCGGCATTACCGGTTTGTCTCAGGTGAAGGGTTATCGTGGAGAGGTTTTGTCGCCCGAAGATATTATCAACCGGGTGAAATACGATGTTTATTATATTGAAAACTGGTCTTTATGGTTGGACCTGAAGATTATTTTGCAAACCGTTTTGAATATTTTCAAGGGAGATCAAAAAGCCTATTGATTGATGTTTGATGATGCTTATTATATGAATGAAGCTTTAAAGGAAGCACAAAAGGCTTTGGAGCTGGGAGAGATGCCGGTGGGAGCCGTGGTGGTTTGTGGAGGGCGAATTGTTTCCAGAGCACATAATCAAGTGGAACAATTGCGTGATGCCACCGCGCATGCGGAAATGTTGGCCGTAACGGCGGCAATGAATGCGATGGGAGCTAAATATTTGAGGGATTGCACTTTGTATGTTACGCTCGAGCCTTGTCCGATGTGTGCCGGTGCATTATATTGGGCCAAAATAAAACGTGTGGTTTACGGCGCTCCGGATACCCGGTTGGGATTTCGTCATTGGGGTTGTCCGCTACATTCCAAAACCGAAATTCGGGGGGAAGTGGAAAAAGAAAAAGCCCGGAAGCTTATTCAAGATTTTTTTTCAAAGACACGAAATTAAGATGTTTAATAAAAATAAAAAGAAAAAGGCATATTATATGCATTTTATATGTTAAATACCTGCTTGGATTTTTTTGATTACAAAAAATTATTATCTTTGCACATAAAAAAACCGATAAGAAGATGACAAAGGCCGATTTAGTTCAAAACATTGCGGATAAAACCGGATTAGACAAAAAAGACGTTCAAAGCGTATTGGATTATTTTATGGACGAAGTGAAAACATCCCTCAAAAGCGGGGAAAATGTTTACTTGCGTGGATTTGGTAGTTTTGTTGTTAAATATCGCGCTGAAAAAACGGCACGAAATATCAAAAAAAATATATCCATAAAAGTTCCCGCACACTATGTGCCTTCGTTTAAGCCTTCAAAGTCATTTACCGAATTAATTAAAACCAATTTAAAACCTTAATATATGCCTAGTGGAAAAAAGCGTAAGAGAAAAAAGATAGCTACGCACAAACGTAAAAAAAGAAGCCGGCTTAACCGGCATAAAAAGAAAAAGTAGCTTACGGGAGCTACTTTTTTCGTTTCGTATTCGTTCTTTGACATACACCGGAAATGAATCGATATTAACTGTAAAATATATATACAATGGCCATTGATTTAATCATTCGATCAAATCCGGCCGCTATTGACTTTGCATTGCTCAAAGACGGAATTCTCACCGAATTACATCGCGAAAAAACCGAAACCAAGTTCAATGTGGGTGATATTTTCATGGGGAAAGTTTCCAAAATCATGCCCGGATTGAATGCTACGTTTGTTCATCTCCGAACCAAAAAAGACGGTTTTTTGCATTATCACGATTTGGGCCCCAATGTTCGTTCGCTGCTCAAATACGTCAAGCAATTGCGCAGTAATCATAAAAAAAACGATTATTTACTCAAGCATTTTAAATTCGAAGCACCCATCAAAAAAGACGGGAGCATTACGCAAGTTTTACATCAAGGCCGAATTATTCCCGTTCAGATTGTCAAAGAACCGATTTCTACCAAAGGACCGCGTCTTACGTCTGAACTTTCCTTGGCCGGTAGATACTTGGTCTTGGTGCCTTTTACCGATAATGTTTTCGTTTCCACCAAAATTGATGACAAACAAGAGCGTCAGCGATTGCTGCGCTTAGCCGAGAGTATCCGGCCCAAGCATTTCGGTTTGATTGTACGCACTGCCGCCGAAGGTATTAAAGTAGCGGAATTGCATAAAGATTTGCAAAATCTTATTGAACGGTGGAAACATATTTCCGCACAATTCAAAACCGTTAAACCCGGCTACAGGGTTTATGGCGAAGCGGGAAAAGCCGTTTTGTTGCTTCGCGATTTGCTAAACGACCAGTTCCGGTCTATCGTTGTCGATGAAAAGGAACTTTATTTGCAAGTTAAGGAAATCGTTCGGGATTTGGACCCCGACAAGGAAAAAATCGTTAAATTTTATTCGGGGAGTTTGCCTGTATTTGAGCATTACGGTATCGAAAAACAAATCAAAACCGGCTTCGGTAAAACCGTAGGCATGAAAAACGGCGCTTATTTGATTATAGAACATACCGAAGCCATGCATGTGATTGATGTCAATAGCGGAAACATTTCATCCGATGCGGGAAACCAAGAAGAAACCGCTTTGAAGGTAAACCTAGAAGCCGCTAAAGAAATTGCCCGGCAATTACGCCTGCGTGATATGGGAGGACTTATTATCGTGGATTTTATCGATATGCGCAAGCAAGAAAATAAGCGAAAACTTTATGAGTTTCTCAAAGATCAAATGAAAGACGACCGGGCAAAGCATAAAATTTTGCCGCCTTCCAAATTCGGGCTGATTCAGATTACCAGGCAACGGGTGCGTCCCGAAAATAAAATCGACACTACCGAAGCCGATCCCGGGAAAGTATTCGAAGGAAAAGTGGAGGCGCCTATCACATTGATTAGCCATTTGGAAAACAGGCTCAATGAAATAATGAAAAATACCAAAGGAAGAATTATTCTTGCCGTTCATCCTTTTGTTGCGGCTTATCTTAAAAAAGGCTTACCTTCGTGGCAATGGCGAAAAATATGGCAATATAAACGTTGGTTGACCGTTCAACCGCGTCATGGATTTCGCTATTTGGAATATAAATTCTTTGACCGCGACGGAAATGAAGTGGAATTGTAAACCGGATTATGAATAGCCGTCCCGACGAAAGTCGGGATGGCTTTTTTTGTATGTCTCTTGAAAACTCATTAAAATTTCTAACGAATATTTTATCGGTTAATAGTTGCTGAAAAAATTATATATAGCCCATTGTGCTTTGGTAATATCCCCAAAAGTGTGTATGGAAGTTTGTTGTTCCATTTCAAAGATAAAAAAATTTTTACAAAGTTTAATACCCGGCCGAACGGAGCGTAGCCGGCGTAGGAGGCGAAGCGAAGTTCGGCCGTATTTCTTCTTAAAACGCCCGTTTTTTATTCTTCCCA